>ENA-ORXF01000585-ORXF01000585.1-marine-metagenome-genome-assembly--contig:-NODE-585-length-25790-cov-5.895228_pt1 | contig 25790 bp, 32 predicted proteins | sample MGYA00237864_ERZ511476 | MGnify/ENA primary metagenome ERZ511476 (study PRJEB26306, sample SAMN06343908) | marine metagenome | isolation source: coastal waters | place: Atlantic Ocean: West Antarctic...
GATCTAATAATTTTTTATATATTGATGATCCAATTATAAATATTAAACAAAAAATTTTTAATTATATTAATGAAGATACTTATTTATTAGAAAATAATCAAGAATTATGGGTTGAATTAATCGAAAATAATAAAGGAAAATATGGATGTAATTTAAAAAATAAAAAATATTATTTATCATTACTTTACCATATCGAAAATTATGTGCCATCAATTAAACACGAGATTATTGGAAGTAATAATTCTGATAAATTTTCAGAAACTTATAAAGATAAAAATAAAAATATTTTATTTGATGTTGTAAATATATTTAATATTAAAAATTACACAATCCATATGAATAATATTGAATTTGAAAAATTATATTTAAAAAAAAAAATATACCATTGAATGATGATTTAATATATAATTATTTTTACAAATTTTATCCAAAAGCAAAATTTATTGAAAAAAAAAATTCAATTCAAAATAAACTAATTAAATCTAATAAGAAATTTATATTTGAAGAATATATTTTTAAGTTAATTTCAAAAAATAATAATAAAATATTAAATAATTTTTATATTACAAATTTTAAAATACACTCAAATTTTTGTTTTGAAAACAGACATAAAGAAGAATCAGTAATTAAAACAAATTATCTAGATTTAAGTAAAATATTTAACTTATTATCAGTTTCTGAAGACATTCCTTTTATTAAGTTCAAAAAAAATGTAGAATGGGTGTCGCCAATGGTAAAAATAGATAAAAATGTAATTAATAAAAATATTATTAGTAGAGATAAAATTGAAAATTGGATAATGAAAGGGAATCGAGGCTTAGTTATTAAAAAACGGATAAATATTGCTAAAAAAAAAAATGATAAAAATGATAATAAAAAAAATGATATGTATTTATCAATAAATATTTATCAATCAGGTTCAATTGAGATTTCTATGTCGTTCACAGAGGATGAACAAATGACGATAGACCGGGTTTATGATTTATTATATGATATTAAATCATTATTTGATATTATAAATAAAACAATAATAGCAAATGAAAAAAAATATTTAACATCTCCTTTATTGGAAAAAAAAAACAATTATTATATAACTGGTGAAAAAACAAAAATCATATATATAAATTATGTAATCCCAATTAATATTAATAAACAAATAGATATTAATAATTTACAATCTATTTCTAATACATTTTCATTTCATTTAATTAAATCATTAAATACAAAAACAAAATATAAATTTAAATACATAAGAAAAAGTAATTTTTTCAATATGCATGATATATTTAATAAAATTGATGAATATAAAAAACAAGGTGACACTGATTCAGATATTAGAAAACTGATTCAAGATATTTATAATATATCATTAGATGAAGTAAATCAATTATTTATATTATATAATCAATTGATGCAAAGAGATGATGATATTAAAGAATCTGGTATAGATATTTTGATACCAAGTAATAAAAATAAGATTAAAGTTTCGGGATGTACTAATTTATTAGAAATAAATAATATTTTTAATTTGTACAATACAGTATTTAATATCTTATTTAATTATAAATCTTTCTCCAAAGATTCAGAATTTAAAAAATATTTTGATAAAAATTTAGGTAATAATTTAAATATTTTTTCTGGTGATGAAAATAGTATTAATTTAAATAATATTACAAATATGAATAATATAAATAATTTAAATTTAAATATTGATTTATCTAAATTTGACGATATTGGTAGTTTAGAAGATTATATGAATAATGATAATAGTTTAAATATAAATAATAGTGATATTGACCCCGTATTAAAATTAAGATGTGGAACAACTGGTAAAAATATCATTGCTCAAACTTGTAATGATTTATGCGAAGATATTTATTTTAGAAATAGAAGATTGCAAAGTTATGATTCAAAATTATTTAGATTTAAAGGTCGTACATATTCAAAAAGATGTCAAAAAGGATTTCAACCATTAATATTAAAAGAAAATCCTGATACAAATCCAAAAATCAAAAAAAACTCATATACATATGCCGTAAAATATGGTTCAGACCCAGACCATCAACATTATTACATGTGTCCAAGGGTATATTGTCCTCATTGTGAAATTCCGATTAATTATAATGATATTAAAGATACAATTGTTGTTAGAAGAAAAGGTAAATCAGATGTATGTACGACAGCAACATGTCCACTTTGTAAAAAAGATGTATTTGTAGAAACAGGTGAGGGTTATGATAATACAGATAGAGGAATGTTTCCCGGATTTATCAAAGAAAAAAATCCAGATGGATTATGTTTACCGTGTTGTAAAAAGAAAGATGCACGTAATCCTAAATATAGTGATTCTAAAGTATTAAAAGAATGTTTAGGACAAAATATTAATGAAAATAATAATAATAATGTTGATTCATTAAAATATATTTTAGATAGCAATAAAGTTCCTCTTCAAAAAAATAAAATCGGAGCTGTTCCTATTTTATTACAAAAATTATTAAAAAATAAATATAAACACGGTCATATTGAATTGGGTAAAAAATATTTTATAAGAACAGGTGTTCCGTTAAGTCAAAATCAATCATTTTTTGAAGCAATTTTAAAAATTTATCAAGATGATCAAGAAATAACAATGACTTTACCCCAATTTAAGAAATTAATTATTAGTAAAATAATTAATAATAATAAATTATTTAAAAGTTTAAATAATGGAAATTTATATTTAATTTTTCACGATAAAACGAGTGAGAAAACACCTTTAGAAAATTATATCGAATATATATTATCAGAAGATTTAATAATTGACAATTATTTAATTGATTTTTTATCAAGACCTAATATTTTATTTAAAAAAGGTATTAATATTTTCATATTAAAAAGTTCAATAATCAAATGTTTTACAGGATGTAATAATGAAGATTTATATGATTTAAATAGAGAATCTATTTTTATATTTAATCACAATCAATATTATGAACCCATATATTTATTAAAATATGTTAAAAGAAATGATATTAAAAGAATAATTAAATTTAATATAACATATTCTGAGCCTACAATTATTTATGATTTTATAAATAAATATTGTAAAGAATATAATATAATCGATTGGAATCAATTATTACAAGATAATGGTAAAACGTATAATATAAATTATAATATTTTTAAAACTAAGGAAGTCACCAAAACTATATTTATTAATCAGATTAAACATATAAATAATCACAATTATCAAATAAAATGTCAATTTTTAGATAATTATAATAAAGTAATTGGATTTATTTTAAATAATAAATTATATTATCCGATAAAACCTATTAATATTGATTTAAGTTATGATATTTGTGATACAAATTTAAAATTATTAAACTATAAAGATACCATCAATCATTATAAATATTTAGAAAAAAATAGTAAATTACCCTGTAAAATTGTAGGGAAAATATTCGATTCATTTAACAAAATGATAAATATATTAGTTTTAGAAACGGGAAGATATATAAATATATTAGATACAAATGTTACAAATGATTCAATTCCAATTTTAAATATTGTATATTATTCAGATGTTGATAAATATATAGTAAATAGTGTAAAACAAATAAATAATGATTTTGAAGTTAATAAATATAATTATGATAATGAATTATATAATAGATTTCAATTAGAATTAAGTAAATATATTATAAATAATAAAGAAGAAAAAACCAAAATTAAAAAATTAGTTAATGCTAAAAATAATGATAATCAATTAAATGATATGATGGCATTATTAAAAAATATTACAAAAATATTAATTTCAGAAAAAAGAATCGTAAATATTGATATCAATAATTATAAAATTGATAATATTAGAACACCTTGTTATCTCTACAATAATAAATATAAAAAAGATAATTTGAAGGATATGTGTTTAAAAGACTATCATTGTAGTTATATTGACAATGTTTGTAAATTATATATTCCAAAAAATGGATATTTTAAAAATGAATTATTAAATTATTTAATTAAAAAATTATCTTATGAATTAATTTATAATCAAATCACATATAAACAATTTATAAAAGATGAAATCCGCACAATAATTAATGATGAATTATATTTACCAAAGGAAAACGAGATTTATATTTTTGGCATTGATTATGTTGAGCAATTCAATTCATTATATAAGGAAAAAGATATTAAATATAAAGCTGACACAATTGATTATTTAAATCCAAAAGAATATTCAAAAGATAAATTATTGTATACTAAATCAGATATTTCATCCGAGCAATTATCATTAGACGAACCTACATTATATTGGAAAAATATCCTTGGTAAAAAATTTAAAATATTTAAATTTAATATTGAATATAAAACATCATTATTTAAATCAATTAGTAAAATATTTCAAAATGAAACAAATGACGACATATTAACAATAAATAAAATGAAAACTATATTAATAAATTATTTAAATAAAATAAATTTAAAAGAGACACAATTAATATATAATAAATATTTTGAAAATATTAAATCTAAAAATCCTAAATTCATTATTTATGAATTATATAGACAATATTGTTCTTCAAATATATTTAAAGAATTGAATAATTTTACATCACTAATAAATTATATTGAATCAGATTCATATAATAATTGCTTAATAGATTCTCATTTCTTAGGAATTATATTAAAAGTGAATATTTTAATACTTCATTATCGTAAAATACCAAGTAATCCGAATCAATATTATTTTTATAATATAGATAATTCTTATGATGTAATTATATTATATAGTGAAGTTATAAAAGAAGATACTATATTTAATCCGATTCAATGTAATAATAAATATATATTTAAAAAAAATGAATTACCTAAAGAATTAGTTAAAATAATTTATTAAATTAAAAATACTTGTATAAAATATATGACATCAACATTTGCCGGTTCTTCTTATTTTGAAGATTCCAATAAGGTATTTAAATATAGAAATGAACAAATGTGTTCTCAATGGCATAAAAGCGATAAAGATTATGGATTATTTGCAATTAAAACTTATCAAAATAAACAAGGTAATATTGTATTATATGGTAAAATAAATAATACTATTTTAGACCATCTTAAAAAATATAAAGTTACTCTTAAATATTGGGCGGCTAATTCCCCAACAACGGGTGCTTCCTTTAGTGGTTCTGGATTACCTTTTCCCAATGAAGAAGTCGCATATGAAAATAGTAAAAACCAAGGTAATATTGAAATATATAATTTAAATTTTTCTCTTAATTTCTTAAAACCAAATAGTTATTACACTAATCAAGGTAAAGTATTAGTTAGACCACACGTTAATTTCATGTTTGTAACTGGAAATAATACCCCAATAGGTGGTGTTTATAAAATAGAATTAGATAATTTTATACCTTATAGAACATTATCAATGGTTAGAAAGAATGTAATGTTTTATAATAATCCGAATTTACCAATTAGAAATCAAGAACAAATATTAATAGATTCAAGATATGATGGTAAATTAGCTGCTAACTTTTGGGGATTAAAACCACCAAAGTAATTTTAATAAAATTTGTTTATAATTGTTTATAATTGTTTATAATTGTTTATAATTGTTTATAATTGTTTAGTTAAATATTATTTTATTTTTATTTTTATTTTTATTTTTAGTTAAATATTATTTTATCTTTTAATATTTTTCTCTTTTAATAATTAATATTATATATATTAACATTATAATGAACTCTAATTTTTGGAACCCTGCTAATTCTAAATGCTTACTCGATTGCGAAGGCGATAATTCAAATATAGATAATAATTTATTAATTATTGATGATATTCCTGCTGAAATTAATGATGATATCCCTGCTGAAATTAATAACAGTATCCCTAATGGAATTAATGAAGAATCTAATGAAACAGATGAACACTTCAGAGAACAATATGGACATCACGGTGGACATGGAGGACACGGAGGACACGGGGGACATGGAAGACATGTAAGACATCCATCGTCGAGAATCCAACATATCGGTTATAATAGATCACATCGTAGAAGACGAAGTCGTTTTTTTCCTGTTTTATACGAAAATCCATTTTCATATAGACAACCAGGTGTAGTTAACAAACCAATTAATGTAATTCAACATGAACCAGGTTCACACATTGGAGTTGAAAATTTAGTTATGGTATTAATTGCATTAGTTTTATTAGCAGGTGGTGGTATTTTTTTATTAAGGAAAAATTGATTAATTTTTAAATTAATATAATATAATGTATTTTTTTAAAGAATATAAAAAAAACCCAGAAATAAATAAGGTGAATCAAAATGATATGAATCGAAGTAACGTGAATCAAAATGATATGAATCGAAGTAACGTGAATCAAAATGATATGAATCGAAGTAACATGGGTCAAAATGATATGAATCGAAGTAACATGGGTCAAAATGATATGAATCGAAGTAACGTGAATCAAAATGATATGAATCGAAGAAATCCTCAAAATTTTAATTTTAATAATGAACCTCCTAAAATGAATAAACTTTATAGACCAAATAATTCAATTTTATTAAATGATAATAAAAATCCATTTGAAACTATTCAGAATAATATAAATCCTTATAAAGTATTAGACTTACATGATAATTGTGACTTAGATGAATTAAAAGTTGCTTATCGTAAACTTAGTTTAAAACATCATCCAGATAAAGGAGGAGATGTAAATTTATTTAATATTATTAACGATGCTTATAGAAAAATAAATACAAGATTAACACAAATTCAACCTAAAAACAAAATAGAACATAATGATTTAAAGAAAATGAATAAAAAACAATCGTATTTTCCGAAAATGAATGCTAAACAAATGAGTGGTAAAAATTTTAATTCTAATAAATTTAATGATGTGTTTGATAAAAATAAAGTATCGAATCCTTATGATAAAGGATATTCTGATTGGAAAGAAGATATTAAAGATGAAAATATACCTGTTTCTAATAGTAGTTCTTTTAATGAAGTATTTAATCAATCTAGAACAAAAAATAATTATTCAAAACAACTTAACAAAATAGACGAACCACAAGCTCAAATATTATGTGATTTACAATTTCAAGAATTAGGGGTTGATGAAGTTGATTCATTTTCTAAAACACACGGAGATAGTAATAATATAAATTTTACAGATTATAGAGATGCTTATACTACGGAAAGTAAATTAATCAATCCAAATGAAGTAATAATTGATAGACCAGATTCTTTAAATAAATTAAAAAATAATAGAGAAAAAATTTCTTATCAAATGAATCAACAACAAAACGAAACCGAAATATTAAATAAACAACAATATGAACAAGATGAATATAATAGAACACAGCGTGTAAGTGCTTTTGATGAAATTGCTAATGAACATTTTAATAAAGTAAATCAATTAATGTTGGGTAAATAAATTGTTTTTTTTATATTTATTTTAAAATATATAATGATTCCTGTCGAAATAATAGTAGCAATAATTGGTGGTTCTGTCACTTTATTGTCACCAATGATTGCTTTAGGTATTCGAAAATATTGTAATAATAAACAACCACCACAACCACAACCACAACCACAACCACAACCACAACAACCACCACAACCTATATTGATGCAGCAACTACAACCTATACTGATACAGCAACCACAACCTATATTGATGCAGCAACCAAAAACAATTTGTGAAATTTATTCAACACCTCTGCCAAATTTATTTGGAACTGCTGATACTCGGTTTTGTAATACAAAGAAATCAATATGTTCATATTGTAAAAAAACTTTTTGTGAAAATCATATTAGTGTAAATCCTGATACAAAATATGGTGGACATATTTGTAATTCTTATAAACCTTGAAAATTTATTTTAATTATTAAATTAATAAATTATTAAATTCATAATTAATATCTTTAATTACTTCATCTTTATAATCTGGTGGTTGAAAAATATCATCTAATTTATTTATAAAATCATGAATCCAATATTTGATTCCTTTATCTGATATATATTCTATATAATAATTACATTTTAAGGAATCTTCTCCAAATATATCTTTATTTGTCCATACACTATTCTGCCAATCATTATTCTCACCATAATAATATGTTACCCTTTCAGTTATATCTAAATTATTAATTGTTGCGTTAACAATATTACATCCTTTATACATATTTTCAAATATTATATTTAATATTTTAAATAATACTTTAAATAATAATACTTTAAATAATAATATTAATATTTTATAAACAATAACCAATTGTTAACGATAAGAAAAGCATTAATGTTATTTGACACATAGATGCTAATGTTGAAAATATCAAAACATATTTATTATTATAAAATAATTTTATAAAATGTTTTTTTCTTACTCCATTTTTAATATATTCAATTAACATATAATCGTGAACAAACATTTCTAATAAACTACTTCCATTATTTGCAATGACTATCATATTATCTAAATCAATTAAAAAGATTGCTGTTAAACAATTTAAAATAAATCCCAATATTGTGGGATCTTCTAAAAATAAAATAAATGTTACAATTGGTATTAAAAAAGTTACAACTTGATTTATAATATAACTCAAAATTAAAGCAAATTTCCATTTTATAAAAAAAGTTTGTGAAAATTTATATTGGGATTTAATTATTTTATATAAATTTGTTGTATGTGTTATTTTTTGTATGTTTTTAATAAAAATTATATGTATTATTTTTGTATAAATTAATAAGTATTAAGATTTTATTCTCTACTACCAATCTTCTACATTTTCGTAAGACCTCGCAAGTGAACGAAGTGTCCGTGTATCACTCTGAGTAATATCCTACGACTACATATCAATATTTTCTATGTAATGTTTAATAAGGTCGTAAAGAAGAATGTCTTTTGGGACTTCCTCTAGACACTCCTTAGGGTGATTATAAGGTAGTGGAGACCATTCTTTAGTTGAAAATGCATAATCTTCTAAAGTGTTGTAACTCTGCGATCTCATGTAATTCATCATTTTATTTGCAAACATGAACCAGTTGTTCAAGGCAAAGAACTGCCTATCTTTCTGGAACAAGCTCATTAGATTACTTTCTTTGACAAATATTTCCTTTGCAGGTTCATTGAATGTTATACTAATGTCATCATCATGTTGATGTAACTCAAGATTATAGTCTTTAATGTTAGTGTCGAATGTTTTTTCCCAACATTCTTCACAGTAATTAATCCACTTATCAGTGTCACTTAGGCAATCACCCATGCAACGATAGTTAGAACTATAACCACCTTGATGGTACTTGTGACAGATGTCACAATTAGTGTCCAATCCAATGGATTCATCAACATCCCCAAGTGTAAAAGGTTTTTCACAGTATGGACATCCTTGACCCTTAATTGTTTTAAAAAAAGATAACTTCTCAGATTTTTGAGACAAACCTGAACAAACCACGCAATCACAGCTTAATTCGGTTCTTTCCGCAAAAATCCAGGGTGCTATACCGCAATCACAATAATCTTCAGTGCATGTGTCACGATGTGAATGAGCTAGTTTACACTCGAATTCTTCTTGAAAAAAAGGTGGCAAATGCTTACAGTTAAGACCACTACCTGATTCCGTAAAAGCATGTTGGTCGCGTTCATGTTTTTCCAATAGTCCTCTTTCGAAAACAGTCGAACATCTTTCATTAAATGTCAGATGAGATACGTCTTCGTCGGGAGAAAAACTAACCTCTCCCAAAGTAAGCCCAATCTTTCTAGGAAGAATGGTAAACCATCTGTCTAGATAGAGTTTTTGAGCAAATTTTTCTTTTAGGATGTTCTTATCCATCAAAATCATGTTAAACATGCTTTTTGAAGTAATTGCGAATGCTATCACATCCATTGATGGAAGATAACTAAATATCTGGTAAGATACTTCAATGTCAGTGTCATCGAGAAGAACAAAGTAATTCTGGACTTTAACCTTCGCTTTTGGTGTTTTGTATGTGATATCCAAACAATCATGAACAGACATGGGTTTGTTCCTAGTTTTTGTGTTGACACGCTGGTCGATAGGGAATCCATCGACCTTCAGTCGTGCTGTCAGAGCGGCTCCGCTTACCTGACCTTTCATGCGGTGACAGACCTTCTTGGGCATGTTGTGGTATAATAAATAAAGATTATATATTAAACAGGTATCATTTTTAAATTATATAATGAATTTTTTTATTTTAAATTTTTTATTTTAAATTGTTTATTTTAAATTGTTTATTTTAAATTGTTTATTTTAAATTGTTTATGATGATTTTTCTATCATAGATTCAGGTGTCCAAGGCGATTTTTGAATCTCTGTCATATTAATAGGACCATCACAAGTTTTATAGTTAGAAACAATTAAAGAATATGTATAGTTAAATTCTTCATTTTCATGAATACTTTCAACTACGCACTTAATATATGATGAACCTACAATTGTCACATTTTATCCGATTGATGCTAAAAAATTCCATAGTTTATATCCTTCTTTAGTTTCATTAATATCATGATGTATATTTATAATGGAGAATATCGATTTGTAGTTGTTCTTTTACGATGTGAAGTTCGGGATGGTTCTTCAATCTTATTAATTTGTCTAATCTTATATGTTGATAAATTAATATGATAAAATCCTTCATAACCTCGTGTACAACAATAAAATATCGAACAAAATTGTCTAATCTCATTTAATGTTGGTTGTATACAATAATTTACATAAATTGCACCACTTTGATTGGTATTTCGCGCGTAATCAAAGATATTGTATAAACTTTTTAACATATCTTTTTGATATTTTTTCAATGGTTTATTTTCCTTATCGATTTCAATAAACCAGTTATTTAGGATGATTGCTGATTTCGGGTGGTTATTCTGTCTAATATATTGATTACTATTAAAAATTCGTGAGTTTTTATATTCGGTTAAAAGAATTGATTCTGTCATTATTGATAATTTATATTCAATATTATAAATAAAAATCATTTTTTTTATTTTAAAATAAATAATTTTATAAGATATAAATATGAATAAAAAAATTAAAATTTTTAATCAATATGATCATAATAATGATGGTTTACTGAGTAAAAGAGATATTGTTAAAATGATGAAAATTGAATTTAAAATGAAACATAATAAAACCACAATAAATTCATTAATGAGTATATGGGGTAAAAGAGTTAATAATCGATTGTATATCACAAAAGATATTTTTTTAAAATTATTTAATGAACCAAATGGGTTTTTTAAAAATGTTTATATTTAGATACAGAATTATTTAAAAATGTTTATATTTAGATACAGAATTATTTAAAAAGTATGTTTCATATTTTAAAAATTGTAATTTTTATTTTAAAAATTGATTATAATTATTAATTACTAGATATAGCATCATATGTTTGAATTAGAATTATTATTATTATTATTAAATCTAGATGAAAAAGCAATTTGTAATTTAATTTATGATAGTTTGGGTGAATTAGATAATGAAACGGAGTTATCAAATTATTTTCGTCAGGATAACTCAATATACGATCCATATATATCATTAATCAAACCATTTTTTGAGAAATTCCACGAAACTCATATTAAATTTTTAATGAGATTTTTTATTATATTAGTTAATGATTGTGAATTGATACAAATTGCCAAATATAATCAAAATTTAGATAAATATCTATTTAAATGTTGCGATAAATGTAATAAATATGTATTCACTTATAAAAATCATAAATGTGGTATTTGTAAGATGATTTTAGCAGATACTAAATTGATTGACTTATTATTAAAAGTAAATAAAGAGATTTATTTGGATAATACTTTTAAATATATGTTTGATATAAAAGATAAAGAATTGAAAATAAATGAAATTAAAAAATCTTTTTCATTATTTCGATTAGAGATTGATTTAAATAAGTGTGTCCAATGGAATGAATTATTTAAAGACAATAAAATGTTCATATTAATCAAGAAACAAAATGTTTTTAAAGACTTAATATCTGTTGTAAGAAATTTTATGATACCCCATTTATATACACCACGAGATTTTAATGTTACATTTGATGAAATATCGCAAATGAGTTTTAAAAAATGGAATGTATTTTACAATAAGAATATAGATTCATTTTATACATTAAAAAATAAAGATGAATTTATTATTAAGGATACTGAATATTACTTGACACAGGCAAAATACTTTCATGATAAAGATACCAAATATAATATATATGATTTGAACGATATTACAAATTGTTTTGTATTAACACAGAGATATATTATTGAAAATTGTAAAGATATTTTAAATATATTAAAAATGTTAGATGATATTAAAAAACAAGATAAATTAATGAAGTTTATACCTGGGAAAATTATATTTTTAAGCACAGTAATCTTTAATATAGTAACAGATTTATATAATTCAACTAAACAGAAAATTACAAAAAATAATTATGATTTATCAGCCAAATTTTTTAAAATGGATTTAATAAACAAAATTAATAAAAATATACAAAATATATTAGAAAAACCATTGGTAGTCGCAATTCCGAAAATGATAGAAGATAATACAGAGTATTCGCCTGAAAAAGTTGATGAAGAAATACAAAAATTAAAAGAATTGTTTAAACTTTGATTACAATTTGAAGCTTTTAATATTTAATATTAAAATATATAATTAATAAAAATCATCTTTAAAAATAATCTTAAAAAATATAATTTAAAAAATAATTTAAAAAATGAATTTATTTAAAAATTATTTTATATTATAAATATATGAATTGTAAATTATTCGATGAAAATGAAAAAAGATTATCATTCTTTCCAATTAAATATTCAGGGATTAAAGATTTTTTAGACCAGCAAAGAGCCGTATTTTGGACACCACACGAAATAAACTTAAATGTTGATATTTTAGATTGGGAAAATAAATTAAATGATGATGAGAAGTTTTTTATTGAACATATTTTAGCTTTTTTCTCAATAGCAGATAAGTTAGTTAATATTAATATAGAAAAAAGATTTATGAGACACGTTACCATATATGAAGTTGAAGCCAATTATAATTGGCAAGCAAGTATGGAGGATATCCATGCTGAAACATATTCATTGTTGGTAGATACAATAATTAAAGATGAAACTAAAAAAAATAAACTATATGATGCTATAACAAATTATGATGTTATTAAAGAAAAAGCGGAATGGGCAATTAGATGTATTGATTCGGATGGTCTTACATTTTCAGAGAGATTATTTGCATTTGCTTGTGTTGAAGGTATATTCTTCTCGGGTAGTTTTTGCGCTATTTATTGGTTGAAAAAAAGGGGATTAATGCCGGGTTTATGTTTTGCGAATGAATTGATAAGTAGAGATGAGGGTATGCATACAGATTTTGCCATATTGACATATCATACCTTCTTAAAAGGAACTCAACATGAAGGGATTGATTTAACATTAACACAGGAAAAAGTGTTTCAAATCATTGATGAAGTTGTTAAAATCGAAGAGAAATTTATTACGACTGCGATTCCTTGTAAATTAATCGGAATGAATGATGAAATGATGTGTGATTATATTAAATTTGTATCAGATCGCCTATTAACGCAATTTGGATTTGAAAAGAAATTTAATATCGCGTGTCCGTTTGATTGGATGGATTCAATTTCTGTTCGTGGTAAAACAAACTTTTTCGAGAAAAAAGTTGCTGAATATCAGCGAGTAAAAGTAGATGATGAAGATTTTGATTGTGAATATTAAAAATTATTATAAATTAAAAATTATTAAAAATAATTTAATAAGAATTTTACACCTACATTTCATAAATATAAATCTAATTATAATAAATCAATCTAAAAATAATATTTTTTTTTAATATATATATATAAAATGGTTATTGAAGATTTTTTTAGTAATTGGAAATCTGAAAATAAGGGAGGTAAAGGTAATAATATATCAGTATCAGGTATGGTATGGCCGCTAGCAATAATATTGTTAGTATTATTTTTTTATTTCAAATGATTTATACAATAAATATTTTACGAGTATTTATCATTTAATATGTATTATATAAATCATTTAAAAAAAACTATTTATAAATTAAAAATGGAAAAGGCTGCTAATGATATTTATATTGAATTTAAAGACCAATTACGTAAAATGAATATTGAATATAGAACAACAAATGGTTTAGGTGCATTATTTATAGATTTAAATAAATCAACAAATATTGAATTAGATATATCTTATTATAAAGTTGAGGATATAAAATCAGATATCATTAAAATGATGGAAAAAACTTATAAAAATTCAATATATTTTGTATTTACTTTACAAGAAAATACCTATGTAATTGAAGAAGAATTAGAGAACACTTAGAGAACAATTTCCTTACCCAACGATTCTCGATGGTTAGAATTATAGGTTCCTTACCCAAAAATTTTAAATCATATAAATATTGTATCATTTTTATTAATTGGTTTTGTTGATTACATAAAATACAATGTATTCAACATATTCAACATATTCAATTGGTATTCTGATAAATCTTTTAATGTGAGCAATTAGAAAAAATAGATAATAATTTAATAAAAAATGATTTATTTATAGATATTATTATTAATATTATTATTAATAATAATGGTGAATAAAAAAAATATCAGAAAAAATGCTTATACAAAGAATTTAGAGAAGAAATATAATGTTTCTTTAAAAATTATTAAAAATCTTTTACACCAAAATAATCAAAATAAAATCAAGTATTTTGATTTATTAGAAAATTTAAAAAAACAAACTGATATAAATAAAAAACATATTGAAAATCTCCATATAAATCAAATGGAAATTAATTCACTTGAATTTTTACTTGATTTATATGGAGAATAATTAATATTATTTGTGATATATATGTGTTATATATGTTATATATATATATGATATAAATTATATGATATAAATTATATGAATTATATATAATTTATATAATCTGAATAATAAAAAATGATAATAAATTAATTAATATCATTAATAATAATTAATGAATACATCTCTTGTTGAAAATGAAAATGTTCTTTGTAAAATCGACGATACTTCATATCGCGAAATATTCAAGAATCCGATTGATTTTATCTTAATATCAATGATTTATAATCTTTATTTAATTAATTTTCAAAATCATTTAATTGATTTGTTCAGTCAATTCGATTCATCTGAGTCATCAGATTCAGCTTACATTGAAGAAATAGTTGAGAATCATTCTCAACTCTTACTATGTGATAAGAGTGATCTCAAAAATACTGATAGCATGGCTGATAGCATGGCTGATAGCATGGCTGATAGCGATCTCACATATGTTAGTATAAGCGATATATATGATATTGAGTCATTTCGCGAATCATTCTTCCAATCACAGAATGTGATTCAAATCACAGAACAACAATTACGTGACTCATTTACTTCTAATGAAGTAAATTATTATACAAAGGAGAATTGGATACCAGATGATTCAACCAAAAGTTGTATGCATGAATATTGTAATGTCCAATTCTGGTTTTTTAATCGCCGGCATCATTGTCGCCGTTGCGGAAAGATATTTTGCGGCTCTTGCTCGTCACACCGGATTCAAATCAAGAATTCCGGTAATGACAAGTTCCATCGAGTATGTCATGCTTGCCAGTATACATTATTTTGTTTTGTTGAATTGAATAATTATTACTAATAAAACTTCCTATAACACTTCCCCCAGAACTTATTATAAAACTTATTATAAAACTTCTTATAAAAAAATAATTTAATAATAAGTTTTATAATTTAATAATAAGTTTTATAATTTAATAATAAGTTTTATAATTTAATAATAAGTTTTATAATTTAATAATTTTATAATTTTATAAGTTTTATAATTTAATAATTATTTAATAATAATTTAATTTAATTTAATTTAATTTTTACTTTTTAAATCCTAAATAATTTGACTGACGATATTCTTATGTAGTTTGAACAGGCTGAGAAGTTTGAACAGGCTGAGAAGTTTGAATATCTTGTCTACGTTGACCAGTTCGCCTATCCTGTCTGGTTTGTCTACTTTGACCATGTTGCCTATGTTGTCTAGGTTGACCAGTTTGAGCGGTTTGTTCGGGTTGCGCGGTTTGCGCGGTTTGTTCGGGTTGCGCGTTCTGTTCAGTTTGTTCGGGTTGCGCGGTTTGCGCGGTTTGTTCTGGTTGCGCGGTTTGTTCCGGTTGCGTGGTTTGTTCGGGGCGCGTGGTTTGTTCAGTGTGTCGGTTGTGTCTGGAGTGTCGGTATTGACCAGAGTGTCTATTTTCTCTATCTTGTCTATCATTGCGTCTATCGTCTCTGTCGTCTCTTCTATCGTCTCTTCTATCGTCTCTTCTATCGTCTCTTCTATCGTCTCTTCTTTGTTGTCTACGATGTATTTTATTTGTTCTAACAAAATCATTAACATACGGATTTTCGACACTATCTAAATTTAAATTTGGTTGTATTGGATCATATAATGGATTATTAGTTGTGTTTAATGTTTGGGGGGTTATTTTATAAGTATTATTTGGACCTTGTAATATATCACCTGATAGATAATTATCTGAACCATTGTTAGTTACTAATGGACATACGGCACATTTTTCATCTCTTAATTCTCTGGGTATTAATATAGCATTCTCTTTTGGTAATTGCCATTTTGATGGTGGAAAGTATGAATAACCTGGCAAATAATATTGGTCCCAAGATTTATACATATCCGTATTTTCGGTTACTGTATAATCCGTTTCTACTTGGTCGACAGGATTTCCTACTAAATTACTTAATAATGTATTATTAACTAATCCAGGTTGTTGCTGCTCTTGCTGCATCATTACTTGTTGATTTGGATAACCAATATTTATATTAATTGCTTTATCACTATTACCTGGTATTTTATCAACACTTTTAGTATGATAATTTATATTATAATCATAATATTTTTCGTTGTCTTCGTCATCATAGTTGGTTTTGTCATCATAGGTTTCTTTATAGTTTTCTTTTTTGTCTTTATCTTCTAAATTACATTCAAAATTCTCATTTAATTTTGGAAATAAAACTAATATTAATAATAATAATAATAGAGACAATATTGTTTTATTCATATATTTTAAACATATTTTTTTTATAAAAGTTATTATTTTTTATAAAGTTATTATTTTTTATAAAGTTATTATTTTTTATAAAAGTACATTGTCATTTTGTTTTAAAATCTTATTTTGTTTTAAAATCTTATTTTGTTAAAATAACTATTATTTATTTCTTTTAATATTTCAAAAAGTGATTTATATCTATATCTTTTAACATAATCTAAATTTTGATAAAAGATATAATAATCAATTGGAACATCGATATATTTTAATTTATATAAAAAATTAAATTTGGTTTTTAAATATAATTTATCTTTTTTAACAATATGTATTCTTAATTTTAAAATATAAACTAAATAATTGTATAAAGGACCATAATACCTATAAACTAAATCTGGTTTAATATCATATGATATAATTTTGAGTAATTTATTATTAAATTTATTAATATAAGTGATTAATAAATTTTTAAAATCTATAGAAAACAACTCAAATAATTCTTTATTGGTTTTAGATAAGGCAAATAATTCATAAGTTGTTAAAGAATTGAATATCTCATTTTTGAATAAATTTATTATCAAAATAAACATGAATTATTATAATTATTATTTTATAAATAATTAATAATAATTTTATAAATAATTTTTTTATAGAATTAAGTAAATTTGATTATAGAATTAAAGTAAATTAGGTGGAATTAATGTAAAGAATTATAATGTTGATCAACTTATAATATTAAAAATATTATTATTAAAAAAAAGATGATGTAAAAAGATTATAAAAGAACATTATAAAAATATATAATATGAAGAAGACAGATTATAAATATATGACCTACCATTCATATTCCAACAAATCATCATCTTCTTCAATCTCATCCTCATAACACATATCATATAAACTACTATATTTAAAGCAAATATCTCGTAAATCATTATGAGTAAATTTTTCCATTATCTTTAAGCAATTGTTATCGAGATGTTCCTTAATATAAAAATATAAATCTTGGATATCATCCGAATATATTAAATCAAGGTATAATGATTCTCTTTTATAATATTCTTCTTTATCTACTAAATCGTCCATGTTTATTTTCTAAATAAATTTTCTTCTTATATAAAAATAAACAAAATAAATAAAAATGGAAAATAACCAAAATGAAGAAAATAAAGAAAATAAATTAAATATTGAAAATAAATTAAAAACAAAAATTAATCAAAAAGAAATAAATATTTTAAAAAGTAATATAGATTATGATAATTTAATATTACCTCCTATTCCAAATATTAAAAAACAAATTACTTATAAGAATTGGTTAGAATTAAATAAAAATGAATTAGATTATATTTATTTTTTAATTAATAATTTTAAAAAATTTAATTTATTAAATGAAATGGAAATTGATAATTTTTATAAATTTATGTATAAAAAATCAAATATAAATTTATGATTATATTAAAGATTTATGATTAAGATTATATTATTGATTATATTAAATTTTAATTATTGATTATATTTTCATTTTTTAAATTTTCAATTTTTAAATTTTGTTATTTCTTTAGCAAAATCATTTTGAGTTAAGAAATGTCTTCTACAACAATATCTTTCGATTCCTAATTCATCAAGAATGTTGCCTTCATTTGTTTTTGTTGCATCAAAACTCGTATTAGCACCTTCTGTTGTTTTAACAAATTTTTCATCATTTAAATTTTTAGTAACTTTTTCTAAATATTCTTCGTATAAATGAGCAATTACTTTACCACATGAAAAGCATCTAATTGGGATAATCATTTCTATATAAATATAAATATATATTTAAATAGATTATATTTTCAATTTTTCATTTAAATTATCACATTTAAATTCAATTTCATATGTTTTTAATAATTTTCCAGGAACTTCTTTGATTAAACTATTACTATTATTATTTATTAATTCATTTACTGGTATAAATGAAAAACGCCAATTATTAATATCACTTCTATTTTGATAATTATCTTTTATATTTATTAATGAAACAAATAAATAATCGAATTCGTCTTTTAAATAAGCTTCATTTTTATTTTTTGATAAACTAATCTGACAAGAAAAAGGGTCTACTCCTTTTACTTGACGTAATTTTGACTGAACTTTATAAAACTTTTCATCTTTTTTAAAAATTAAATCAAAACCTCTTATATTAACTGATACATCAAAACCTGAATTTTTAATGTCTACGTATTCGCAATATGTTTCTGGATAAATCGTTTTTAGAAGATTACATTGAATATATTGATTTGTAATCCCTAATGATGTACCCCAGTCATTTGGATACATTTTAAGTAACCTTTTATTTTGTAATATTTTAATATCATCGCTATGAATGAGAGTCATTAAATCATTTTTATTTATATAATTCTTTTTTTTAAAAAAGTTACTTAAAAAACTATTTACTGACATTTATTTATTTATTAATAAATAGTTTTATATAATTTGATATAATTTGATATAATATAAAACTATTGAAAAAAAGATATTGGAAAAAGATATTGGAAAAAGATATTGGAAAAAGATATTGGAAAAAGCATCTCAAAAAATATTAAGAAAAAAAATGATTTCTTATTGTTTAATCTTTTAATATAAATATAACTAATATTAAAATGGAAACATCTCAAATACAACACAACATCCAGAATCAGGAACCTAAATTTGCTGGTTCAGTTACATTCGGGAAAGCGCCTCATCCAAAAGATTTGCCTATACCAATTTTCATAAAAAAACTGTGTTTAATAAAAGGTAATATTATTAAAACTCCTATTTTTATTCAAAAAAAAAAATAAGATATCGAAGTTTTATTATTAAAATATAAGTTAAATTTATATGTCCCGATTGCAAAATGGTCAATGTTATAATGCAAATCAAAATATGTATAAACAATGTAATAATTTAAACGGTCGTATTATACCAAGTTGTAGTAATGTTTATGGAATTGATGGATGGCCTGCTTCCACTCCAAATCAATCAAATGTACCTTATACAAATGGTATAAGTGGTGTGAAACCACCGAATGGCTTTAAACAATATATACAACCTATGTATTTATATGATGGGAATTTATATAAACCACATACTAGATTTATTTATACTACTCAAAAATTGAAATCTAATAAAAGTTTTTTTTATGATATGAGTTCTACTGCTATTAATAATACAACTAAATATGTATTTGTTGAAGATTTGAAAGTTTCTAAATTAAGATTATTTAATGTATTAGGTTCTTATTTAAATCCAATAGCTTATTCTTAATTTATTAAGAATAAATGAATTATATCCTTTTTATAAAATACATAAATTAAAATTATATAATATAATATAATTATATAATGAATTTAATAAATAAAATTGTAACATCTGCTTTAGTTATTGTTATATTGGTTTTCGTATACTATTTATATCATACCAATTTAATGAATAAATTGACACAATATAATTATGATATATCTAGCAATCCTTTATTATTAAATCAGTTAAGAACAACCGACTTATTATGTCCGAATGATTTCACTTATAAATACAGTGATAATACTTCTGATTTTTGTGAAAAAAATGGAACGACGTGTGATACAGGCAAGTATACAAATGACAAAAATACAACGTGTAATACATATACTGCATTCCCAAGAGATTCAAATGGAATAATTCAATATCCGAAAGACATTGAATCATTAGGAGACGCAGGAGACGCTATCAAAAATAGATGTCTTAAAAAAGATACACTTTGGACAGCTCTCGACCCATATTATTATGCTAAAAAATGTCAAGATCATATAAAAATTGTTGCGGATGCTGCCCATGTTGCGTAAGCTACTCCTGCTACTGCTGCTGCTCCTGCTGCTGTTCCTGCTGCTGCTGTTCCTGCTGCTGCTGTTCCTGCTGCTGCTGCTGCTTCTGATTTTGTTGCTGCTGCTGCTGCTGATTTTGTTGTTGAGGAATATTTGAATAATTATTCATATCTATAAATATGAATAATTTAAATTATTAGTATTTAATGATTTATATTCTTTATTATCATTCTTTTTAGATTTATCAAAAAATAATATTAATATTAATAACAAACATATTAGGAATAATTTCATATAATATATAGTAATATAAAATAAATAATAATAATGAATTATGACAGTCTTTTATTGACTTCTGGAGGTACAAAAGGATATGCTATATTGGGTGCTTTAAGATATTTAGAATGTAAGAATTATTTACCACAATTTAATAAAATTTTGGGTATCTCGGTTGGGAGTTTAATTGGATTTTTAATAGTTTTAAAATATAAAATAAAAGATATTTTTTACATTTTATCAAATTACAATGTAGAAGATATATATTTTAATAAAGAGATTGCAAAAATTAATTTAATAAATAATTTTCTTCAAAATTATTCAATAAATAATAGTGAAGGAATTTTAAAATTATTAAAATATTTTATGATTAATAAAAAAATTAATATAAATATAACATTTAAAGAATTATATGATAAAAATCCGATTGAATTAATTATAATTGCTACTAATTTAAATAAATATAAATTAAAATATTTTTCATATAAATTAACGCCAAATATTCCAATATTATTAGCATTAAAAGCTAGTATATGTATTCCTTTTATTTTTAAACCAATTAAAATTAATAATGAATATTTTGTAGATGGAGGTTTAATAACATTTGAACTAATCAAATATACTAATAAAAAAACATTAATAATACAATTAAATACAAATGAAATGACGAATAATTGTAATATTAATAATTTAGAAGATTATATAATAAGAGTTTTTAATATTTTATTTAGTCAATCAATAATAAAAAAAAAATATAATAAATATAAAAATAATTCAATAATATTAAATTTCTTAGAAAGTGGTCTAATATGTAAATTAAATAAAAATTTTAAAAAAAATTTTTATAATAAAGGAATCATAGAATCGAAATTATTTATTCATAGAAAATTAATATTAAAAAAAATATTTAATATACTCGCAAAAAGCGACAAATTAAAAACAAATTAATTAACACTTATATATTGGTTCACTTTATCCAAACAATTAATTATCTCTGTTTTACTTGGTTTATTTTTATTCTGTATATTTTCTATCATCTGATTGCTTAGAATACAATATTTACTTTTTTCATTTAATAATATTGAAAACAGTATTATAAATAATAAAGTTACAATTAATGCTGTTCCAATATCTTTAGTATATATTAACACCACAACAAATATAAAAAATCTTCTTAAAATTGGTTTATTAAAAAAATCCTCTATATAATCAGGCACCTCTTTTCTAATATAACCACCTCCTAAATTCATTATAATAATTGAGAATCCAATTAATAAAGTTGATTTTTCAAAATATTTTGATAAATAATCTAACATCTTTATATTAAATTAATATAAATTTATTAATATTAAATTTATTATTTTTTAAATTCCATATATTATTTAAAAAATAATTAATATTCGAATAATAATTAAAAATCAAAATTATAATTAATATTTTTACCAATCTATTTTTCGAATATATAATTATATAAATTAAACCAAGTAATATTATAATAAATTTTAAGTTTAATTTTTTTAAAATAGATTTATTTAAATTTAACATTATATTATTTAAATTTAACATTATATTATTTTTATTTAACATTATATTATTTAAATTACTAGTGAAATTACTAGTGAAATTACTAGTTAAATTACTAGTTAAATTACTAGTTAAATTACTAGTTAAATTACTATTTATATTAAAAAAAATATATTTTTTATATAATAATAATAATAATAATAAGAAGAAAATAATAGTTTTTAACATTTATTTAATTATAAAAAAAAAATATATCATTTATACTTGGATATAAATTACAATTAATATAATTATTTTGCTTTGTTATAAAATAATCATGATCTTTTGATTTTATAAATAACCCATTATCATAAAAATATTGATATTTATTATTTAATTTATTATTTTTAATTTTATTATTTATTTGAGTTTTTAATGTATTTTTATTTAAATGATATGGTAATCTATTATAATTTGATTTAAAATCTTTAATAAAATTATTAGATATTAAATCATAATTGTTAATTAATAATTCTTTAAAAATATTTGAATTATTTAATTTAAATAATATCCATTTATTACCTTTTTTATTTTCATCTAGTTCTAATGTTATTTTACCATTTATATTTGTATTTATATAAAATGGAGGATTAGTATTAGTTTTTATATAGATACTATTATCATTATTATTAATAATATCAAATTTAGTATTATTTTTTGTAAAATATAAATTTTCTTGTAAATTATTAATATTAAATGATAAATTTAAATTATTTTTATTTTTTATTTGACAAATTAAATCATTTAGATTTTTATAAATAATTAAATTATTTAAAACATTTTCTAAATTATTTTCTTTATTTTCTAAATTATTTTCTAAATTATTTTCTAAATTATTTTGTTTATTATTTTCTATATTATTTCTTTTATTATTTTCTATATTATTTCTTTTATTATTTTCTATATTATTTCTTTTATTATTTTCTTGATTCGTCTCTTTATTTTCTATTTTTTTTTTATTAGAATAAATTATGTTACTATATAATATTAATAAAATTAAAAAAAATATAATTAAATAATAAAAAACCTTGATTACTTTTAAAATCATATAAATTAATATAATAATATAATATTAAATAATTATATATTATGAGAAAATTATTATTTTTATTTTGCATTTTATTTGCAGTTGTATTATTATCATTAACTTTATTTAATAAAGGAAATGATAAAGGAAATGATAAAGGAAATGATAATGAAATTGATAATAGAATTGATAATGAACATTTTACTGAATTATTAGAAGAAAATAATATAGAAATAGCTCCATCTTTTAAAATGAGTAAAACAAATGGTCCAACAAATAAAAAATGTTTAATCCAAAATGGTAAAGAAAGTTATTATAAAGTTAGTAAAAAAATAGATTTAAATAAAGATTATAAATTAAGCGGATGGTATTCAGAAATAAATAATTGGAATGGAAAAGATAATTTATTTAATATTTTATTTAAAGATAAAAATAATAAAACAAAAGCTTTATCATCTAATGGTGAAATTATAAATACAATGGATTTTAATGGTAATAAATGGTATTATACAGAATATAAATTTAAAGTTCCTATGAATTTTAATAATATGATAGATGTATTTTTTGGTTATGAACCAAAAAATACAAAAGGTCAACGATTAATATCTGATATTAAATTAGATAATTATATTCCAGGTATGGAATCATTCCCTAATATAGACAAGTTACAGCTATTTATTGATGCTAATAATATGAAAAGTTATAATTATCATAGTTCATATAAAAATTATTGGATAGATATTATAAATAATGATAAATTTTTATGGGAAAACGAGCCTAAATGGGATAGTAAAGGTTTTTTCAATACATATAATCATCGACTTTCTTTATTAAAGCCAAATAATATAAAATTAAATAATGATGAATTTTCTATAATTTTAACGGCAAGTTGTTTAGGTGAAATTAATAATATTAAAAATTCGCAAACAATATATATATCGGGTAATCAAAAAATAGCTTTTGGATTAAATATTCCAAATAAGAATGGAAACATTACGATTGATATTGCTGATAAAAAATACTTAATAGAACAATCTGTGCTAACCGAAAATAAATGTGTTTATACAATAACTTATAAAAATGGAAATTTAAAGATTTATATAGATGAAATATTATTAAAAGAATTTAATTATGTACCTAAAGTATATTTTGATAATAAGGACATTATAATAAATAAATATAGAACTTGGAATGCTCAACTATATAATTTTTTAATATATAATAAAGAGTTAAATGAAAAAGATATTAGATATATTAGTTCATATTTTAAAACAAATTTATTATTAAGTAATTTAGATCCTGATTATTCGGATAATCAAACTGAACATTTTAATAATAATGATAATGATAATGAACATCAAACAAATCGTTTTACTGATGAATTTGAGAATCAATCTAATAATCAATCTAAATCAGAACAATTTAATATTTCATGTCCTAATATAATTAGAGAAAATAACAAATATGGGTTTGATATATCAAATAGTGAGTATGCAAAAAGCGCAGGTTTAATTGGTAAGAAATTTTTCGATAATAAACAAAATTGTATGATAGAATATAATCAATTTTTTAAAGATTGTAATAAAAATATAGAATTAGAGAAAAAAAATGTTGATAATTGTATTTTTACAGATAGTCATACAGGTAATCCGGCAGAACATCCGTGTCAAATATGTCCGGAATTAGATAATTATAAACATGATAAAGAAATCGACTTGTCTGATAATTGTAAAAATTCAATCAAAAGTTATTGTAATAATCAATTAGTAAGACATCATAATAATCCATATAATATTGACCAAAATTGTTTATGTTTCTTAGATAAAAATAATCCAGAATGCCAGGATAAAATTTTAAAATTACATGATAATCAAATCAATTACAAAGCATTACAATAAAATATTTACAATAAATTATTTTATTGTAAATATTTATAATGAGAATAGAAATTATTGCCATATTATTATTTA
>ENA-ORXF01000586-ORXF01000586.1-marine-metagenome-genome-assembly--contig:-NODE-586-length-25633-cov-6.987478_pt1 | contig 25633 bp, 22 predicted proteins | sample MGYA00237864_ERZ511476 | MGnify/ENA primary metagenome ERZ511476 (study PRJEB26306, sample SAMN06343908) | marine metagenome | isolation source: coastal waters | place: Atlantic Ocean: West Antarctic...
AATATACCGTACTGCGCTCACTGGCCCTTCTATTAATAAGCAACTTCTTGTGCCATTTGGGAATATTTTTGCTAACGGTGAGTATATGGCGCGTTTTAATGCGCTATATACATTGTTAGCCTTTCGTTATTCTATCTCCTTTTTAAGAATATAGTAAGCGCTTGAATTCACGAATCGATACTCATTATTTTTAATAATTATTCTAGTATTATCATCAGCCCAGGTATTGTTACCGATATATGTTTTTAGAGTATCTGCCTCATCATCCATTTCCGATTTAACTGTCAGACCATTTAATATTGATTTAACTTCTATTGTAAAACTGTCAGAACCTCTTACTGCTCCTATGTATTTTCCTTCCAAAAGTTTAGTATTAATATCTAATTCTTTACTTTGAGGCGTTTCCTTTTCGAGTAACTCCCAAGTAATTGCATCTGCAAAGAAACTGGCTCCTTTGGGTCCAGTTGTATTGACTAAGGAAATAATATATAGATCTTCATCTGGAAAATATCTAGTATCAGTTAAGAAACCATTTATACCTCCTCCATGTCCAATTCTGTGGTTTCCAAAATCTGAAAAATTAACCAAAGCCTTGGCATAGTGTAAATTGGAACCATCTTTTAATTGACCTGGAGTAATAAGAGATTGATATAGGGATTCAGATAATATGTTTCCTTGATGTAAGGCAGTCATCCATGTAAGTAAATCCTTAGTAGTGCTACAAAGTGAACCACCTGCATATGGCCAAATATGATTTAGATAACCCTTTTGCTTTAGACCTTCAGGAGTGTAGCCATAACCGTAAACTTTATTTTTTGTTACCTCTGAGGTTGAACAGTAAGAAGTATTGTCCATTCCTAAAGAGTCAAAAAATGTGTCTTTTAAATACTCTTCGTATGTCTGTCCAGTTACTTTTTCAATAATTAATCCTAGAAAAAAATAAGCTGAATTATTATATATTAATGCTTCACCAGGTTCAAACATAAAGTTTTTTGATTCTACCAATCGTACTAATGAATCACGAGGATGGTCTTGAATCATTAATTCTCCGAATTCTGCAAAAGCTGTATAACTAGGAATACCTGAAGTATGGTTAAGTAAATTATCAATAGTAACTTTTCTACCTTTAGTATCAAAATCTAAGTATTGAGTAAAATCATCATTTAAAGAAAGTTTATTGGCATCAACTAGTTTAAGTATAGCAGCTGCAGTAAACTGTTTGGTGACCGAACCAATTTCAAAAATACCATCGTTAGGTATAGGTGCAGAAAGCTCTAAACTTCCATAGCCATAAGACTTTTTTATCAAGGTTTTCCCATTTTGATATACTAGAATTGCTCCACCAGCGATTTGTGAACTATCCACACTTGCTTGAAATAATGAATCAATATATGTTTCTAATGATACTGTATCTGAAATTTCTTTTTTTTCGTGACAGCTGATAGTAAGAAATATTATTGCTATTGGAACTAATATTATTTTTTTCATATTATGTTGGTTTTTATTTGCATTTAAGGTGTTCGTGTATGGAGCGTTGTTTGGTTCAGAAACTAATTTAGCAAAAGAAAACGAACCAGAGGAAAATCCGCAGGATTTTCCGAGTACACACAAAGTAAACAATGTGTTATACACGTTGTTAGCCTTTCGTTATTATTTATAACAAAATTTTAATTCGTGTTTCAGTTTAGCTAATTGATGGTTTTGTTAATTTTTTCAATAATTTTTTTTGCTCTTTGTTTATATTCTTTTAAATGACCAAAGTATAGTTCGTAATATAAAACATGAAATTCTGAAGCCCTATTTCTATAATCCCAAGAGTTTAGCGCATATTCTATAAATTCATCATTGCTAATTCCTCTAATAAAGTCGGTAAACCAAGATTTATTATTTTTCCAATAATATTGATTGTCATTGAATCCTATATTTATTGATTCTATATCTACATCTATTTCTGTATTTAATTCGGAATAAAAGTCTGTAATAGTAGCTTTCAAATCATTGTTTGTGAATTGGCTTTGATTTTCTAACAATTTTATTCCACGCTCTTGAAAAGTATAATCTGGAAATCCATGAAGTACTCTTTGACAAGGTTCACAGCTTTTGTAATCTTCAAAAGTCATTGTTTGGTTGATGACCTTCATAAGCATCTTTTCATTAAGATTCATTGAGGTAAAAATCTTATCAATATTTAATAGATCTGTCTCTAAGTCTTGTTTAATAATAGTATAAATATTATTAAGAGTCTCTTTGTTCTTGCGACCTTCATTCCAATTTTTTATACTCAATGCAATCAAAATACCAATAACCACAAGAATAATTTCTCCGATTGCATAAATTAGGTATTTACTAAACTTGTTTTCAGTTAGTAATTGTTGACGAATTTTTCTAAAAATTTTTATCATTAGTTAGTGGTTGGTCATAATGAAGGCTAACGTGTTGTGTATGGTTAGTCGCGTGGTTAAGAAACAAACTTACTAAATAAAACACGAACCAAGAAAATCCGTAGGACTTTTGTAAATAAGCTAAAACCAGCCATTAATTTTATACGTCTTAAGTTTACAATCTCTAATTTTATAGATATAATCAGAAAGAATAAAAGAGAGAATTAAGGTTAATTTATACGGTGAAGCTTAGACTCCGACAACATTGATAATCGGCTCTCTTTTCTACTAAAAATCACGTTCAGTTCTGTGAGACCTAGATCTCGTTTTCAAGCGATGTATTGAGCTTGTCGAAGTATTGTTGTGAGTCCAGTAGGTTATTCTTTCATAAATCAGTTCTTATGAATAAATATAAGTAAATTTTTGGAGTTGACATTAGCAAAGACGTGTTTGATGTTTATGGGAGCAAAAGCGGTCATAATCAATTTAAAAATGATGCATCTGGATTTAAGTCTTTTCTAAAAAGTCTTCCTAAAGAATCATTAGTTATAATGGAAGCTACCGGCTATTATCATTATCGGTTAGCACAGTTTTTATTTAAACAAAGTGTTTTAGTGTCTGTTGTAAACCCTTTATCAGTAAAGCGTTTCATTCAAATGAAACTAGCCAAAGTAAAAACAGATAAAAGTGATGCCAAGGCTATTTGTGAATATGGTCAAATCAATGAGGTTCCGTTGTATACCGCTTTAACAGATGTTCAAAGTGAATGTTTACAGTTGTTTCGATTGATGGATAGTTTTATCAAGAAACGTACTGCTACCAAGAACAAATTACATGGAGAAGAAGTATTAGGAATTCCTTCAAGCTGGGTGTATCGCTCTTTAAAAAGAGATCGCAAACATTTAGATAAAGAGATTTTAGGAATTGAAACAAAGCTACTATCATTAGTAAAACAGGATCAACAAGTACAATTAACATTATTGACCAATATTCCGGGAATAGGCCTTAAAACAGCGTTGTTTATGATTGTAATAACAGATGGATTCGAGAAGTTTGAAAATTCAAAACAACTATGTAGTTATGCAGGAATAACACCAACAATACGAGAATCTGGAAGTAGTGTAAGAGGTAGAGGTAGAATAAGCAAAGTCGGTAATAGAAAGATGCGAAATCTTTTGTTTCTCTGTTCTTTTACAGCCTGTAAACACAATAAAAGGGTGTCGAGATGTTTATGAACGAATTGTAAATAAAGGCAAGAGTAAGAAATTAGCATTGATAGCAGTTTCAAATAAGTTGATCAAACAAAGTTTTGCAATCGCAAAATCAGGTTTACCTTATGATGAAAAGTACGTTTCTGTTTTATCAAAATAAGTAGTGTTTACATAAAAAATAAAAGCTCAAAATACCAACTAATAGCATTTTGAGCCAAGAATAAGATTGTCTAAACTTAATGAAGAAAAGGTTTGTTTTTACCTCAGTTCTTCTTAAGCGCCAATTCAAATACTTCCTAATATTAGTAAGTATTTGAACTGTTCACAGATTTGGTTGTTTATACGTTTCTTTATATTTCACCATATTAGAGTCAATTGATAAAGTAGCTTCTTCTATATACATCTTGTATTTGTCAAAATCTTTTAGCAACTGTTTTAAATGCCTTTCGAGGTTTTTTCATCTTTTTTTTAATTTCTATAAAATTTCATCATATTTTAGGTTGTCATATTCGTTAACTAACATAAATTTCAGCATATTACTGGAGTTGTTTTTTGCTCTTGTTTAGACAGTTATTTTTATTACATTGCTTCAAAAAATTTAATGGGCCCTAAAACTAAGAGAGATATTATGCGTATACTTCCATTCGGATTAATCTGGATGGTATTTACTATAATCTATATGCTTTTAGAAAAAAGTCTGTTGGGTGATTTGACAACGTATCCTTCCACAGGAAATCCATATCGATATGGTTCTATCACTTTTTACTATATAGTTACTTCTACTTTTATGGGCTTGACTATAGGGGCTGTTGAGGTGAAGTTTTTTAGTCATCGGTTTGCCAAAAAGAGTTTTTTATCAAAAATATTCAGAAAGACTATTGCATATGTAGTCTTCATGATTTTGGTTTTGTTGGGTTTACGATTGTTTGGATATTCAATGACCTATGATACAAGTCTAGCTGATGCAAGAGTTTGGGATAGTATGCAAATATTTTTTGTAAGCCGTCTTTTCTGGACTGTAGAATTGTATATCGCCATAATAATTATCTCCACACTATTTTTTACTGAGGTAAGTGAAAGTATGGGGTTTGAAGTTTTGCGTAATTTTTTCAACGGGAAATATCATACACCCATTGAAGAGAACCGTATTTTTATGTTTCTAGATATGAATTCTTCAACCGCAATAGCAGAGAAACTTGGTCATGTTCAATATTTTGAATTGCTCCGTGATTATTATGAAGATTTGTCAGACCCTATTATTCAATGTTATGGTCAGTTATATCAATATGTGGGTGATGAGGTAATCATATCATGGCGAGTAAAAGATAATAATACCAGTGCTGAGTGTATAAAATGTTTCCTTTTAATGCAGAAAAAACTAGAAAATCAATCACAAGAATATGAAAAAAAGTATGGTGTTACCCCTAGCTTTAAAGCTGGAATTCATTTTGGGCTTGTAACAGCTGGCGAAATCGGCGCATTGAAAAAAGAAATAGTGTATTCTGGTGATGTCCTAAATACAGCTGCGCGAATTATATCCTTATGCAAAGAGCATCTAGTAGATATTTTAATTTCAAGTGATATGAGAGACGAAATTGGTAATCAGACTGAATATCAATTTATCTCAAAGGGTAGAAATAAACTACGAGGTAAAAACGAAAGTATGGAATTGTTTACTCTAAAAATGGATTAACAAATATTGAAGTTTTATTTTTTCCATAAGGTCATAACGTATTTTTCGAAAGAATTTAATCATTGGTTATTGGTTAGTCTTAATGAAGCACAACGTGTTTCTTTATGATTAGTTGCGTGTTTTAAGCACTAAAATTAGTAAATAAATCACAGATAGAAAGTCCGCGAGGACTTTCGTAAGTAGGTTAGAAACAAAACAATTAATTTTGTACGGTGTTGGCAACTGTAATTTTTAAATCAGAGAATATTTTTTAAATCCTGTTTTCCAATTATTGCCATAATTTCCACAATATTATTATTTACTTTGTAATAAATACTATCTGAATTAGATACACAACGTCGATATCCTGTTTTTATATAGTCGATTGATTCAAAATAAAATGGATTTTCCGCTATAATATTAAAGTTTTCAAAGAGAGAATCGAAATATTTATCAGCTTGAATCATTCCGAATTTTTCAACTCCGTATTTGTGGATTCTTATTAAGTCTTCCTTCGCTAAATTACTTATTTCATAATTAGCCATTAAACCATCGACTTTGATTCCGCTAATATTTGTTCTTTGCTCAAATTCGTAAATCCGCTATTTTCAGCTTTCTCCAATCTAGCACTAATCCAGTCAATTTGTCTTTGTTGTTTTCTTGCTTGTCTAATTAAATCGTTTACAAGTTCACTTTTAGTAGAATATTCTTTTCTATCAACTTGATTTTTTAGCCATTCATCATTTGGTTGAGTGAACGAAATACTTTGTCTTCCCATAATATTTTATTTTGGTGCTAATTTACACCAAAAAAGTCAATTCAGCAAATTTAGTATTCAATTAGAATTTCTCCATTTTTATAGTTTCCAACGTGTTATATGGAGAACAAAGTTCCTGTTTAAAGTCCTTCCTCTCCGGATAAGAGGAACTTTTGTTCTCGGTTAGCATTTTTATTTAAAGATAATAAAATTACATCTAACGGACTCTGAATTTCTATTAAATCTTTCTTAGCCACATGCGTGTAAATCATCGTGGTCTCTGGCTTAGAATGGCCTAAAAGCTCTTGAATATAACGCAAACCAACACCATTCTCTAATAAATGGGTCGCATAACTGTGTCTTAAAGTATGCGGTGTAACATGCTTTTTGATGCCAGCTAATAATACGCTCTTGTGTAAGAATTTTCGGATACTACTTTCCGAATATTTTTTTTCGCCAGGACCTTCTATAAAATAAAATTTAGGATGGTAGGTAACTAAATAATTATTTAAAAGAGGTAAAAATGTTTTTGCTAAAACAACCACTCGATCTTTCCTGCCTTTCCCAGCAACTACTTTTAGCTGGCTTCTACCAACATCTATATGAGCTAATTGTAAATTAGTAATCTCACCAACACGCAAGCCAGAAGAATATAAAAGTGTAATTATAGTTCGGTGTTTTAAGTTCTTTGTTACTTGTAATATGGCAACAATATCTTCCGGAGACAATACATTGGGTAATTTTCTAGATCTTTTCGGCCGTTCTAATTCTAAATTGCGAATAAGCGTATTTGGCCAGAAAACAATAAAGATTCTCAAAGCACTTATAAACTGCCGCTGTGTGCTAATGGCATATTTTCGCTGTATAAAAATAGTTTCTATATAAGCCTCCACACTTCGGTTATTCAAAGATTTTAAATCTTCTTTGGTGTGAAAAGCAATAAAATCAGCTACAAAAAAAACGTACGTATCAATAGTACTTTTACTATATCTCTTACCTCTTAAATACAAAAAGAAGTTATTTAAAAGTGTTTTTTGAGCCTCATTTAAATGTCTTTTGTAAATATTTTTTTCATCTAATTGTGTAGAATTGATAACGGCCTTGCCAATAAAAAGGCTGTGTATTAAAGCCAAATTCTTTTCGGTATCTAAAACATTCCAGCTTTTTAAAGTAGCGCTCCAAAAAGCGTTGTGAAGTTTTCTCGTTAAGGAATTTAACGCAACGTTATATTCAAACTTAATAAGTATGCGAGCTTGTTTTTTATGAGTTTTTCGCTCTAAAATAACTGTAGGGAGTTTTTTCATTTTTTTTGCAATTGTATAAAAATAAGATTTTTTATTTAAAAAGGAAGTATTGCTGTCAAATTATACAAACACTACTTCTAACAAAATACTTTTTTTATGCAATTGAAAGAGGTTTATTAAAATGTTGCAGCCACCGTAAAGCTCATTTTTTTAGCTGTAGCCGGATGTAGAAATTCTATAAATTCTGCATGTAAATGCAACCTATTTTCCTTTTTACCATACAAATCGTCACCAACAATAGGCGTGTTTAATCCGTCTTTATGAGCAGCATGCATTCTTAATTGATGCGTTCTTCCAGTAATTGGATAAAAATGCACACGGGTTTTTCCGTTTTCTTTTTGGATGATTTTCCAAGCTGTTTCTGCAGGTTTTCCGTGGGTAAAATCTACCAATTGTTTTGGCCTGTCCTCTAAATCTACACGCAAGGGTAAATTTATCTTCCCGCTATTTTCTGCTAAATTTCCATCCAACAAAGCAACATAACGCTTTTTAATAGTTCGGTTTATAAACTGACTTTGTAGAACTTTATTTGCTTCTTTTGTTTTGGTAAGCAATAGAATGCCAGAAGTAGACATGTCTAATCTGTGCACAATTAAAGGCCCCGTAGCCTCTGGGTATTTCTCTTTAATTCTTGTGTAAACAGAATCTTTAATGTCTTTCCCAGGAACCGACAAGAATTCTGCAGGCTTGTTCACGACTATTAAAACGTCATCTTCATAAATAATTTCCAACACTTGTTTTTCAGCCAAATTCTCTAACAATAAATTGGCATCCATTGCGGTGCCATCTAACATATGTGTTAAAATAGGCTTGCACCTTCCTTGGCAAGCAGGGTAATAGTTTTGATGTTTTCTAACAGCTGCGTTTGGTGAAATTCCCCACCAAAATTCTGCCATTGCAATGGGTTTTAAATTGTTTGCAAAAGCATATTGTAAAAGTTTAGGGGCAGCACATTCTCCAGAACCCGCAGGTGGTTTTATAGCAGGATCATTAAAAATAGCTAGTAAATTTTTCAACTCTTTTTGTTGATTCAAAAAGGCATATTTACTAAATAAGGTCTGTTGTAAATAGTTCGATTTTTCTCTGCGTTCTTTTTTAAGCGAGGTAATTTTGTCTTCAAAAACGCTAAATTCTTCGCTAATTTTTTCAATTTTAGCTTGGTAATATTCCTGAAGCTCTTTTATAAAAAACTGATTATTATAACTTTCTTGCGTTAATTTTTGAGTCAGATTTTTAAATTCCAAATCATTTAAAAGACCAATTGCTTCCTTTTTCTGGGCTTTTCTAGCGCGTTTGGCAAGTTTCATTCGATTGCGTTCAAAGGCCAAATCGGTTTGAATTATTGCCGTACTTTTTGCAACTAGTTTCTTTAATTTTAAATAGGCTGTATCTTTTTTTAAGACACTCAATTGTGCATTCATCGCGTCAATTTCTAGTTCTCCTTTAATGTAAAAACTGCCGGATGTTCTCATGTTAAAAACAGGTGGCACAAATTGTTCGGGTAAACTTTTATCTGCTAATTTGCCAGAGAACGCAGTTAAATATCCAAGTTGATCTTGTTCATTTTTAACCACTAAAACACCAAACATTTTACCAATGGCAAGGGCGGTATCCGTGGTGTCTTGTAAACCAAAATTATGATCAAAATCTGTCTGATTTTCTAAATACGCTTGCAATTCTGTAGTGGCAATTTTCGCCAAAATATGGGGTTCATAATAAAACGGAAATGTAAATTTATCTGGCAGCGCTATGCCAGAAATAGCCGTTTTAAAATGTTGAAAATGTTTCAATAAATTTAATTTTTCTTTAAAAGTTGTTGCACTCCAGAGGTTAAGAAAGGTTTCAAAGGCAAACTGGTCATAATGGTAATGTCTTCTAAAAGCGTACTTTCATTTCCTAAGAAAGCTAAGATTTTTTCAGGGTCATTTTTTTCAAATATTTTTGTAAAAATAGCCTTACCGGTGAGCTTTTTAGACAACAAGACGTCTATTAAGGTACGGTCATACCAATTGTACAATTTGTTTTCAAAAGAAGTGTCTATATTCAAATTTTTCCCTGATTTTAAAAGTGCTACAATTTCAGAAACATCTTTTTGTATAAACTGAAAAGTATAGCCACTGCTTGCTTTTGTAAAGCCACCTGCAGTGCCAATATTGATTATATTTTTCTTCGGATTTTTCTCAAACTTAGCCAAAGACATCGGTATTACTCCAAATTCTTCGTGAGAAATGGTGTAATTTTCAATTTTTAATTCTTCTTTAATATACTTTTCTAAGGCGGTATTGTACGTTTCCTTTTCCAAGACTGTTGTGGTAAAAAGAGTATATTCTATGAGTGCTTCTGTGGTAGAAGTTGGCAAGACATACATAAATGTGGTCCCATTTTTTTGCGATACCCTAAAGTCCATTAAGCGCCCAACATCCGAATTAAAAAAAGGAGTTGCTGTTTTAATTACCCAACCCTTAAAATGTTGTAAAAGTGAATTTTCTTCGGTCATTTTAGGGTTGAATATCCCCGTAGAGTTAAAAACAAAATTGCCTACATAAGAGTTCTCAGTCGTTTTTACAACAGCAGTATTTTCTTCAGAAGTAATGGCAACAATACTTTCTTGTAAAAAGGTAACATTGGTAAATTTCTTAGCAAATTGCAACACAAAGTTATAGAAATCGATGCCTTGAATCATTTTATAAGTATACGCACCTAAGTCTAATTGCTCTTCAAAATCGGTAGAAAGAAATGCCAAGGTATTCCACCTTGCGTGCACAATAGACTCAAACAAACCAGGCTTTTTTTCCCAAAAGCACCAAGTTCTATCGTTGCTGTTTTTGGTGTCTTTATCAATAATTAAAATCGATTTATTTTGCAGCGTAGGTTCTTGTAATATTCTGTACAGCAAACTAAACCCTGCACAACCAGCACCCGCAATAATAAAATCGTATTTCATTTGTTTTTACTTACTGTTATTTTAAAAACCGGTTATACCAGCTTTCTTCAATAGCTATTTCCCAATAATTGTCAAAATCTTGTTTGGTATTCACAAGGTTATCAAAAATAATAGATTTACCCGTTAAAGCCTTGTTTTTAAGTAGTTTTTTAAAGTCTTTTAAATCTTTGTATTGCACGTGTTCTCCTTGTTTAAAACAAACATTCATACGGTCTAAAAGGGCTACTTCGTAGGTTTCTTGTAAATTTAAAATCAAAGAAACAGCAGCATCCATATCTGCATTAGAAAGTTCTGTAGCAATATCATCTGCGGTAAATACAATAAACCTATTGTATAAAATTTTGTAAGAAGCCTTAAAAGTAGCATCATCCGCTTTCCAGTTTTCTACAAAAGTTTTTACTTTTTCTTCTAAAGCTTCTATTTCATTCGGATAAAATTTTCTGCTAGAGGGGTATACCCATACTTTGGCATCTTCAGGTATTTCTTCAAAATCTACAAACATCGGTTTTTATTTAAAGCGCAAAGATAACGAAAAGAAAAACCGCAAACAGAAAATCAGTTTGCGGTTTTTTATGAATTGTAAAAAGACTAGGCTTCTTGTGTAGAAAGCTTTAAAACGAGGTTTACAAAATCTTCTTGTACACTTTTACCTTTGTCTTTGTTATACCAAACCTGTAAATCTTCTTTAAATTCCGGATCTAGTGCACCATTTTTTTCTTTGTAATCTGCCACCATTTTTGTTGCTGTAGTTGGTCTAGGTCCCCAAGAGTCAATGACATTATTGTCTTTGTCTAACGCAATTAACTTCGGGATACTTCTACCGCCGTTTGTTAAAAACAAATCCATTAAAGGAAGATGTTCATCTCTTAAAACTATTTTTAAATCAATATTCTCTGTAGCCTCAGCAATTTTATTAAGAACGGGTATGTTTTGTGCTGCATCTCCGCACCAACCTTCTGTAAGTACCAACCACGTTTGTGGTTGTTTCAATTTTTGAAACTCCAGCAGCGCTTCTTCAGAAATTTTTATCGTTTTATCTAAACGCTTCATTCTGCTGTCGTTTAATCTACTGTAATTTGTTAAATCTTCAGATTGCTCTGGTCCGGTAGCTTTTCCTTCAGCTAGTAAATTGTGAACCAAAGCTCTGTAATCTGTATATGATATTGTTTTTTGTAAACTATTCGCTATAATTTTTTTCATAAATATAAAATACTTAATTTAATTGTTCAGACGTATAAGTACTTAAAAACTTACAGACCTATTTGATTCTATGCTGTATTCCAGAGACATCTTTATGTCAATTGAATATCAGTTTACAGCAGAGCATTCTTATTTTTGTGATGGTTTTCTTAAAAGAGAATAGTTGCTATTAAATTGTGTATTTTTGAGTTTTAAACGCAATTGTGAAATATACATACCTTTTAGTAGTGCTTGTTTTTACGCTCTCTTGTCAAGATAAGAAAGGGACAGATAAAGCAGAGAAACCAAAACCGTTAATGAGTTTAGCGGCAACACATCCTGCAACAGAAAATGTGTTGCCTGCGTATTTAAAAGAAGTAAAAGATTGGAAAGAGTTGCATGCAATAGACTCCTTTTTTGTGAAATTTAGAAAAATCACACCCAATGAAGCTTTAAGCAACGCGGTAGAATTAAAAGATTTAATTCAGCAGTTAAATGACAGTATAAAACCAGAAAAATTTATGGCAGCTTCTTTAACAGCAAGAATTAATATTCTATACAATGAAGGGTTAAGATTCGCAGATCTTACAGAAATAGGAGCCATAAAAGCACAGGAGGTAAATGCGCAAGTAGCCAAAACCATGGCAGCATTTTCAAATGTAAACACTAAAATAAATACCACTTTAGCAAAAATTAGGTTCGAAGATGAGGTAGATATTACGGTCACATTTATTGGTTTAGATACTTCAAAATTAGACAGTGTTTCTAAAAAAGCGCTAGAGCTAAAGCCCATAAAAAGACCCGTAAAAAAACCCGTAAAAAAGAACAGAATTTTTAAGGGTATTAAAATGAGAAAACAATAGTATGAAAAAAGCAGCAATTTTATTTCTAAGCATTTTCGCATGTTTTTCGTGTGTAAATTCTAAGACCGTTCAAACAGACAAAGAGGCTCTAAAAAAAGAAGTGAATACACTTATAGTAAATTGGCACAAAGCGGCTTCAGACGCAAATTTTAACAACTATTTTGGGGCAATGGACAGCACGGCTGTGTATATAGGAACTGCTGCAGAAGAAATCTGGACCAAAGAAGCGTTTGCCAATTTTAGCAAGCCTTATTTCGACAAAGGCAAAGCATGGTCTTTTACAACTTTAGAACGCAATATTTACATAAATGAAACGGCAAATACGGTTTGGTTTGATGAGCTTATCGCAACCTGGATGGGTACTTGCAGAGGTTCTGGTGTACTAGAAAAGAGCGGCGATTCTTGGAAAATAAAGCAATATGTACTTTCTGTAGCCATACCAAATGACGATATTCAAGCAGTAATTGATGTCAAAAAGAACAACGATGCGCTTTTCTTAAAGAAGTATCAATAACCTCTTTTTTAGAAGCTATTTCCCGCTTTCCACTGTATCTTTTTTAAGGAAAATAAAAAAGGATGCCGCTTCAATCGGGGCTAAAATGGCTTGCTGGCTATTGGTTAATTTTACAGCTATTTCTTTAATTTTGAAGCCAAACAGTCACGTTTTGCAACGCAAACCTTTTACAATGCGTTTATTTTCAGAGCTTTTTTAAGGGTGATTTCTAATTTTATAAGAAAATAGTACCGAGAAGTTTTAAAGAATACGAAGTACAACGTTTGGCTGTCTCGAAGGTGGAGAGAGGCCAGTCGAAAATCAATCGAACCCAAAGTTATTGATACGAAAGCAGTTAAAAACGAGTATTAAGAAACCACTTCATTCACAACTTTGTAAATCAGGTCATTTTCAAAACCTTTTCGCATTAAAAAATCGATTAGTTTTTTCTTTCTTTTATAAATATTAGGTTCAGAAATTACGTCATTTCTATTTTCTGTAATTCTGTAAATAGTGGCAATATATTCCGTTTCGTCAATCTCTTTTAAGGCGGTTTTTAAATTGTAAGCAGAAATATCTCTAAATTTTAATTCTCTTACAATGCGCTGTTTTCCCCAACTTTTAATTCTGAATTTTCCGCGTGCATAACTCTTCGCAAAGCGTTCTTCATTTAAAAAATTATCTTTCATTAGACTTAAAAGAATCAATTCTCTCGCTTCAGGTATTACCTGGTATTCGCGCATTTTTTGTTCTACTTCTTTGTGACATCGATCTTGGTAGACACAATAGTTTTCTAACTTTCGCTTAATTTCATTTACCGTAAAAGATTTCTTCTTTTTTTCAAACATTGCGTCGAAAATACAAAAAGAGGACGAATTCGAAATGATTTCATCCTCTTTTAAATATAAATTTAGGTTTTCAGAACATCCTGCAAGGTTTTCAAAACGTCCTGCAAGGTTTTCAAAACCTTGTAGGTATAATCTCAACATTCAGAATCCAAGTAAAAAATTAGTTTGCAACTTCTTGAGCTGTTTCTAACTGTCCTTTTATCCGCATTTTAAACTTCGTTATTAAAAAGAATAAAATAGGCACTACTACTAAGGTTAAAAAGGTGGCAATTAACAAACCATAAATAACAGTTTTTGCCAAAGGTCCCCAAAAAACAACGTTGTCTCCTCCCATATACACATTTGCATCAAATTCGCTAAACAAGGTAAAGAAGTTAATGTTCAAGCCAATTGCCAAAGGGATCAATCCTAAAATAGTAGTAATTGCAGTTAATAAAACCGGTCTTAAACGTGCTTTACCAGCTTTTACAACAGTTTCATACAAACTCGTTAATGGTAAATAATCGGCTTCAGAAACGCCATCTGCTATTTTTCTTCTTTGTATCAATAACTCTGTATAATCTAAGAGGACCACACCATTATTTACAACAATTCCTGCCAAAGAGATAATACCCACCATGGTCATCATAATTACAAAGGGTGCTCCTGAAATTACCAAACCACCAAAGACGCCAATAAAACTTAAAAAGATGGCCAACATAATAATTCCTGGTTTAGAAATTGAATTGAATTGGAAAATCAGAATAAAGAAAATAAGCATTAAACCTGTAAAAAAGGCACCTACTAAAAACGTCATTTGTTTGTTTTGTTCTTCAATTTGCCCGGTATAATCAATGTGAATTCCTTTTGGTAAATTGCTAAAACTCTTCATAGAATTCTGAATTCTTGCAACCACCGCGCCCGCATCTGTTTCTCCCGGAGACAAGGCAGAATACACCGTTACTACTCTTTTTACATCTTTGTGCTTTATGGCACTAAAACCAGAACTATTGGTTTGCGATGCTACTGCAGAAACCGGTATTTCTTTAATTTTACCCGTTGCAGGATCTCTAAAGGTCATTTTCTGATTGAAAACAGCACTTTTACTGTAGCGGTCTTCCTTGTTAAAACGGACGTATATATCATAATCTTCGCCGTCTTTTTTATAAATACCCGCTTTGTTTCCAAAAATGGCACCTCTTAATTGTTGTCCCACTTGTCCTGCAGAAACACCAAGTTCTCCTGCTTTTTTACGATCTACCAAAACCTGCATTCCTGGCTTCGATTTGTTTACATCAATTTTTAATTCATCAATACCAGAGATGCTTTGCGTGTTTAAATAATCGCGCATTCTTTCTGCCGTAATAATTAACTCTTCGTAATTTTCGCCATTCAATTCAATGTTAATAGGAGCGCCCGCTGGTGGGCCGTTCGCATCTTTTTCAACTGAAATTAAAACACCCGGATAAATACCAACCAAAGCAGCTTGTACTTTCTGTCTTAGCACTTCACTGTCTTCGCCTCTTCTGTATTTATACTCGCGCATAGAAGCCGTAATTTTTCCTTTGTGTGGCATTTCTGCAGAAGAACCGCCATCTGTTTGCGGATTCCCAGCACCTTCACCTACTTGAGAAATAATACTTTCTACCATGTAGTTGTAATCGCCATCGGTGTACATATCTTGCTTTAAAACACTGTAAACCTGTTGTTCAATTTCTTCTGTAATCTGATTTGTTTTTTCAATATCAGTTCCTTCAGGGTACTCGATATACACAATAATCTGATTGGGCTTGTTGTCTGGGAAAAACTCAACCTTAGTTCTTTGTTCTCCTAAAGACCAACCAAAACCTGCAAAAGCCACGAATAACAATGCAAAAGTTCCAATAACCAACACATAAGGTTTCCAGCCAGAAAGAGCTTTTTTCAATTGCCTTTCATACCAGTTCTCTAAAGAAACCAAGGTGTTTTTTTGAAAGTAATTTGCCGCTTTTCTTAAAACCAAACGGTATGCCCACAACATAATTGCTGTGAATACAATTAAGGTTCCTAAGGCGTTGTATGCACCGCCAAAAAAGAAAATAAGCAAACCAAGAACTGCCATAATACTGGTGAGCGTAATGATGCCTTTTAATGGCATGGCTTTGTCTTCTGTTTTCATGAACTGAGAAACCAAAACCGAGTTAAAGAAAATGGCTACAAATAATGAAGATCCTAAAACAATGGACAATGTTATGGGTAAAATAACCATAAATTGACCCATAACGCCTGGCCAAAGACCTAAAGGAATAAAGGCTGCAACAGTGGTTGCTGTAGAAATAATAATAGGAAAAGCAATTTCTCCAATTCCTTTTTTGGCAGCTTCTGTTCTAGACATTCCTTCTTCGTCCATCAAACGATACACGTTTTCAACCACTACAATTCCGTTATCTACCAACATTCCAAGACCCATTATTAGTCCGAAAAGCACCATTGTATTTAGCGTATATCCCAAAGCACCTAAAATCATTAAAGACATAAACATAGACATTGGTATTGCAAAACCAACGAAAAGTGCGTTTTTAAAGCCAAGGAAAAACATTAAAACAATAACTACCAAAATAACGCCGAAAATAATATTGTTTACCAAATCATCTACTTGGCCAATTGTTTTTGGCGATTGGTCATTGGCAATGGTTACTTTTAAATCTTTCGGAAAAACAGCAGCTTTTGCATTTTGTACGATCACCCCAATTTTGTCTGCCGCAGCCACCATGTTTTCTCCAGATCTTTTCTTCACGTCTAGCATTACAACCGGTGCGCCACTTTCTCTTGCATACGTGGTTTTATCTTTGTCTTTAAAAGAAATTTCTGCAACGTCTTTTAAATAAATAGGATTGCCGTTTTCTGCTTTAATTACAAAATCTCCCAAATCAGAAGGTTGGTCTATTTCACCAATAATACGAATGGTTCTTCTTTGCTGACTGGTAATAAAGTTCCCTGCAGACATGGTAATATTTCCACGGTTTATAGCATTTGTAATATCATCAAAACTAACCTTTGCGGCCATCATTTTGTAAATATCTACAGCAACTTCTACTTCTTTGTCTTGCGCACCTCGAATGGCTACTTTCTTTATTTCTGTTAAATCTTCAATTTCATCTTGCAAATATTCTCCAAATTCCTTCAATTTAGAAACGGGATAATTTCCTGAAATATTAATATTTAGAATGGGCACTTCTTCAGACATACTCAATTCAAAAACATTGGGCGTTACTTTGGCACCGTTAAAAGTGGGCCAGTCTTCACCTGCTGTCTCTTGATCTATTTCGTCTTTTACTTTCTGTTTTGCTTTGTCAACAGGAATGCTCTCATCAAACTCAACGGTAATAATAGAGTAATCTTCTTGCGAGGTAGAGGTAATTTCTACCACATTACTTACCGATTTTAGTTTGTCTTCTAAAGGGTTTGTAATGAGTTTTTCGATGTCTTCTGCGGTGTTACCAGGATATACAGAACTAATGTATATTTTGGTTTCATTGATCTCTGGAAAGTTTTCTCTAGGCATGGTAAAGTATGCGGTAACCCCAAGATATAGGATTAAAAACATCGATACGTAAATGGTTGTTTTATTATTTATTGCCCAAGAAGAAAGCTTAAATTCTTTTTCTACTTGTTTGTTTGTGTTCCCCATTTTCTACTATTTATTAATCACTTTTACAACTTGTCCGTTATTCACACTTCTGGCACCTTCCATCACAATCTCTGCACCTGCAGCAAGATTTTTAGTCACTTCAATAAAATCTCCTTGGGTTTTACCCGTTTCGATAATTAAGCGCTCTGCAACAGCTTCATTGTCTTCTTTTTTGTTTTTGACAACATAAATAAACTGGGCTCCTTTTGCATTTTCAGAAATAATACTTTGCGGAATTAAAACGGCGTTTTCGTTCGTGTAATCGTTTAATTTTAATTTTGCAGTTAAGTTTGGTTTTATGTTTCCGTTGAAGTTAGAAACCCCTATTTCTATTTTAAAAGAACGGTTGCTAGGGTTTATAAAGTTACCAACCTGTCTTACTTTAGACGTTACAGTTTCTCCTAATACCGGAAAGTTTACAGTGACCAACTTATCTCTGGTAATGCTGCCAATGTAAGTTTCTGGAACCTCTGTTTCTATGTACATGTTAGAAAGGTTTATAATTCTAAAAATTTCTGAACCCATACCTGGCGCAACAACAATACCTCTTTCTTTAAAAATATTGTCTATAATTCCAGCAAAAGGAGCTCTAATAACTGCTTTTTCTAACTGACTTTTCAACTGATTTACAGCACTACTTTGTGCTTCAAAGGAAGTTTTAGTTTGTAAAAACTGTATTTCTGATCCAATTTTTTGTGCCCACAATCTCTTTTGACGTTCGTAAGTGGTTTTTGCCAATTGTGCATTTGCCGTAAGTTGTGCCAATTGCTCAGACATTCCGCCATCATCAATTCTTGCTAAGATTTCTCCTTTTGCAACATTTTGGCCTTCTTTTACAAAGACACTTTTTAAAATTCCTGGCATTTCAGGATAAATTAAAACATTTTGTTTGGTTTGCACATTTCCTTGCAACTCTATAAAGTGTGTAAAAACGGCTTCTTTTGCGGTGAAAGTGGTGATTAATGGTATGTTTTTATCTTCATTTAAAGCATCTAAACGGTCGTTTAATTGTTTTAATTCTGCAGATAATTCTTGTTGTTCAGCATCTAACGCTGCCTTTTTAGATTTTATTTGAGCAACATCATTGGTCGCCAAAATACCTGCGACAGAAGTTGCTTTTTTACCCTCACAAGAAGTTAAAATAAGCACGGTTAAAAGTAATAAATAGATATTTTTCATAATGTTTTTGTTATTTAATTGGTAGGTTTAATGCGTTTTCTAAGGCGGCCTTTGTAGATATTATGGTTAACATAGACTGTATGTAGCTTTGCTGTTGCGCATACAATTGGTTTTGTGCTTGCAATAAATTAAAGCTAGAAGAAATGCCTTCGAAAAACTTAATGCGCTGTTTTTTTTCTATTCTTTTTGCCAAGTCTGCATTTCTTTTTGAAGTTTGATAATTTTCAATGCTTAATTGGTAATCGCTTTTTGCTTTTTGTGCTTGTAAAGAAAGTCTTTGTTTGGTTTCTTCCAACCTTAAATCGGCAGTTTCTAAAGCTATTTTAGCCTGTGCTGTTTTTGCATTTCTACTAAGGCTACTGAAAATAGGCACATTTAAACTGACGCCCAATAAAGAAGAATCAAACCATTGTTGGTTGCCATTTAAAAATGAAAAAGAATCTGAAAAAGCTTGTTTCCCATAATTTACAAAGGCACTTAAACTAGGCAATGCTTTGCTTTGTTCTAATTTCATCATCAAGCGCTTTGTTTCTCTATCGTTTTCAGAAATTTTAAAATCAATATGATTCGAAAATTCAAACGTTTGTCCAATCAAAGCTAAATTAATGTTACGTGTTGCTAAGCCATCCAAAGAATCTGTCAATATAATTTTTCTAGTGACAGCGTTTCCTAAAGAAAGATTTAGCATTTGATAGGCAATTTCTTTCATTCTCAATACACTGTTCAGTTGATTTTTTAGGTTTCCTAAGGTGATTTCTAACTGTTCTACATCTTCTTCTTCACTAAAGCCATTTTCGTAAATTTTCTGAGCATCCTTAAAATTTTGAGTTAAAATACCAATGTTTGCTTCTAAGATTTCAATGCTTTTTTCTGTAACTAGCACATTTCCGTAGGCATTAATAACGGCTTCTCTGGTTAATAGTTCGGTTTTTTCTTCTGCCTGTTTCGATATTTTTAAAAAGGTTTTAGAAGCTTGCAAGCCCACCAAATAAGAACCATCAAATAAAAGTTGGGTTAAAGTTACAGAAGCGTTTATGTTCTGTTTGGTGCCAAAAATAACAGGTATAAATCCGTCTGGTGCTTCTGGCGAAGTTTCTCTATTGATGTCAAAAAACTCTTCCACAGTTTCTACAACAGCTTCTCTATTATCAAAAGCGGCTGCTGGTAATAAAGAAACGGGTTGTTTTAAGAAGTTTTGATAATCCAATCTTCCATTTACTTGCGGCAGGCCAATTGCGGTGGTTTCCCAAACAATTTCTTTCGCAGTTTTAATATCATTTTTAGCTGCCTTTGTATTGTAACTATTTTTTAAAGCATACTCAATTGCTTCCTTTAAAGAAAGTTGTAAGGTCTTTTCTTGTGCATTTGCAACACATATAAAAAAGACGGTAAAAAGTACCAGTACTAATTTTTTCATTGGTTTTTTATTTCTGTATTAATTGTTTATTTAATTCTTGCAATCCTTTTGCTGTTGCGATTCCTCGAAGATGGTATTCTAAATAATGATTCATTAAGGTATTCATAGAATAATCTGTTAGCGGAAATAGGTCTTTGTTTTTGATACCAACCATACCATTAAAATAAATTCTAGAGATAAATTCTAAATCGATGTGCGCTCTATACAAACCTTTTTCAATTCCTTGTTTTAGATTGTTTAGCACGCAAACCTGCATTACATGAAACTGTTTTTGAGTTAAAGAGGCGTAGATTTTAGGGTAGTATTTCTGAAGTTGATATTGTGGTGAAGATTTTTCATCTTTCAAATGCTTCATCACAAGTCTTTTTATTGAAAATATTTCTTCAATAGGATTCATTTGCAATGCACAAATACCGTCTATACCACAACTTACCGTATCAAACATATAGTCGGTTACCGCAGCAACCAGGTCTGTTTTGTTTTCAAAATACTTGTAAATGGTCTTTTTCGAAACGCCCATTTTGCTGGCAATCTCATCCATAGTAACACTCTTAAAACCTAAGTTTAAGAACAGTTCATTGGATGTTTCTAATATTTTATATCTCATAATTCGAGTGCAAAGATACGAATGGAAACTTTAGAAACAAAAAAAGTTTCCAAAGTTTTAATGTTTTTTTAACGTTTCATTCTCCAAGTAGTATACTTTGTATTATTTTTACAAAAAATTATCGATTTGGACATTTTACATTATCAGAAGGAGTTTATATCTTATTTAGAATCAAAACAATGGATTCATGAGCCTAAAAACTTGTATGAACCTATAGACTATATTTTGAAGTTAGGAGGAAAGCGAATTCGCCCAGTATTGACCTTAATGGCAGCAGATATTTTTTCTGGTGATTTTAAAAAAGCACTACCTGCAGCATTGGCCGTAGAGGTTTTTCATAATTTTACTTTAATTCATGATGATATTATGGATGCGGCGCCTTTAAGAAGAGGCAAAGCAACCGTGCATAAAAAATGGGATACCAATACAGGAATTCTTTCTGGAGATGCAATGCTCATTCTAGCCTACCAGTATTTTGAAAACTATGAACCTGTTGTTTTTCAGAAATTGGCAATACTATTTGGTAAAACGGCGCTAGAGGTTTGTGACGGACAACAATTGGATGTAGATTTTGAAACTAGAAATAATGTAACCATCCCGGAGTATATTAATATGATTCGTTTAAAAACATCTGTTTTAGTGGCTGCAGCCCTAAAAATGGGTGCCATTGTTGCAGAAACAAATGATGAAAACGCCAATCTAATTTATGATTTTGGATTAAATCTCGGACTCGCATTTCAACTACAAGACGATTATTTAGATACTTTCGGAGACCCAGAAACATTTGGCAAACAAATAGGTGGAGATATTATAGAAAATAAAAAAACGTATTTATATTTAAAGGCTTTGGCAGTTTCTAACGAAGATGACAGCGGAAAGTTAAAATATTTATATAGAAAAAAATTAAAAGAAAATACGGTCAAGATTGCAGACGTTCGAAGAATCTTTCAGCTAAATGACATTCCGCTCTTAATAAAACAAGAAATAGAGAATTATACTGCAAAAGCTTTTGATACTTTGGCCAAAATGGATGTGGAAGATGCAGATAAACAGCGCCTTAAAAACTTTGGTTTGTGGTTAATGAATAGATCTGTTTAAGATTCTTATTTTTTATTGTATCATTTTAAAATAAAGAGTACATTTGCACCCAATATTTTTGGTCCCATAGCTCAGCTGGTTAGAGCATCTGACTCATAATCAGAGGGTCCTTGGTTCGAGCCCAAGTGGGACCACTTTAGTATAGAAGCCTTACAGAGATGTGAGGCTTTTTTTTGTGGTTCTAGACATCAATGTACGCACAATATTTTCAAAACGCTCTGGAGCTTGAAAAATACTTTTTTAGTAAGAAAACTGGATTAAGATGTGTTTTTTGTGCTTAAATTAGTGCAATCCCTTTTTTTTTCAAAAAAAGTAAGCTCTTTTTTATTAATTACATCATCTTGTAGCTAAAAAGTTTTAAAGCTATTTTACATGAGTAAAGATTCAAGTTTTCTGAGCAAAGCCGTAGAGGATAAAACTATTTTTTGGGTTCAAAAGAAGAACGAATACCTGGTGTTAGAAAATACCACGGCAGTTATTTTAAAAGATTTAATAAAGGGTATTTCTGTAAAAAAGATAGCAGACGATTTGTCTGAAAAATTAAAAATTCCGCAGGATGAAACAACAGCGTTTATTGTAGGTTTAGAAAAAAACCTTTTAAGCTTTAAAGAGTTCGAAGTTGCTGCCCCTTTAAATGCTGCTATGGTGGCTAAAAAGCCCGTGCAATACAAGTTTGTGAAATTTTATAAAATAAATGATCTTATATTTAAGGTAACATTTTCTTCTGAGTATGAATTGTATTTGGTACATCCCAAGTTCGCCCATCTAGAAGTGCAAGAATACACTAATGTTTCTTTTACTTTTTCCGTTTTTACAAGGAATGATTTGGTTTCCTTTTATGTGGATGACGTTTTTATAGGAGCTTGGTATAAAAGGGAGGTTCATTTTTTTCAAGGAAAATTCTCTATGGAACTTATTCAAAGAATTCACAAAAAAGAAGAAAATAAATGGTTGGGTGTTTTTCATGCCTCTGCTGTGTCTAATGGAGAAAAAGCGGTGCTGTTTTTAGGAGATTCTGGTAACGGAAAAAGTACTTCTCTAGCATTGTTACAGGCAAATGGCTTTACGTGTTTAGCAGATGACTTTGTCCCTGTAGATGCCAAAAAGAGAGCAGTATATAGTTTTCCTGCTGCCATTTCTATTAAAAAGAATAGTGTAGATACCTTACTGCCTTTTTACCCAGAGTTGGCAGATGCTGCAGAATTTCATTTTAAAAGGCTTCATAAAATTGTGCGCTATTTACCACCAAATAACACAGACTTTCTATCTCATTTGCCTTGTAAAGATTTGGTGTTTATTAAATATGAAAAAGAAAGTGACTTGCACGTGCAGAAAATACCGAAACTAGCTGCTTTTCAGCAATTGGTGCCAGATGCTTGGCTGTCTCCAATAGCAGAAAATGCAAAAGTGTTTTTAGATTGGTTTGTTGGCTTAAACTGTTACCAAATTACCTATTCAGACAACGATAAAATGATAGCAGCAGTTTCAAAAATATTTAAAGGCACCTTATAGTCTATGTGGTGTTTTTAAATATTAAGAATTATTTGTGACTTATTAAGTTCGTTTGTTTCTTCGAAGGAGTCCAAAGAGTATAGATAAAATATTTATTCTTTCGATTTATAGCTATTCTTAGTTAATTGCAATACATCTTGGCTCTTGCCTCTAGGAGCGAAGCGATCTTGTATTTTCTAATAGAACATAGTGATTCAGAATAAAACAGGGCTTTTAAATAAAAGAATGCGCTATTTTTTAGTCAATCTACTTACGTATTTTCCAATCACATCAAACTCTAAATTCACTTTATCATTTAAGGCTAAAGTTTTAAAAGAGGTATTGTTGTAAGTGTAAGGTATAATAGCAACACTAAAAGAAGTATCTGTAGAATTGATGACTGTTAAACTTACGCCGTTTATGGTAATAGAACCTTTCTCTATGGTAATGTTGTTTTTTTCTGAATGATAGGTAATGGTAAAAACAGTGCTTCCGTTTTGGTTTTCAATAGCTGTACAAATACCTGTTTCATCTACATGACCTTGCACAATATGGCCATCTAGTCTGTCGCCAAGTTTCATTCCGCGCTCTAAATTTACAGCAGCATTTAGTTGTAGGTTCCCAACAGTTGTTTTATCTAAAGTTTCTTTTATGGCTGTTACTTTGTAGGTATCACCTTCAATACCAACCACCGTTAAACACACACCGTTATGGGCAACACTCTGGTCTACCTTTAATTCGTGAGCAATACTGCTTTTAATTGTTAAATGAAGGTTTTCTTGTTCTTTAACTAGGTTTGTAATTACCCCAAGTGTCTCAATAATTCCTGTAAACATATCCCTAAATTTTAGTTACTTTTGTAGCATACAAAATTAAGACTATTACAAGAGTTATGGTAGATAAAACTAATAAAATAATTGTTGGAATTTCAATAGGAGATTTAAACGGAATTGGGATAGAAGTGATTCTAAAAACTTTTGAAGACAAAAGAATGTTAGATTTTTGCACTCCTGTTTTGTTTGGGGCTACAAAGGTTATTTCTTATCATAAAAAAGCTTTAGACATTGAACTTCCTGTGCACGGCATTGCCGAAATAAGTCAGGTAAATCACTCAAAAATAAATGTTTTAAATATATGGAAAGAAGAGGTTTCTGTAGAGTTAGGGCAGGCTACTAAAATTTCAGGAGCATACGCAGCAAAATCTTTAGAAGAAGCGGTGAAGCATTTAAAAGAAGGAAGCATAGATGTTTTATTAACGGCACCAATCAACAAAGAAACAATCCAGTCTGAAAATTTTAATTTTCCTGGACACACAGAATATTTAGAAGCCAATTTAGAAGGAAATAGTTTGATGATTTTAATGACAGATCAATTAAAAATTGGTTTAATTACAGGTCACATTCCTATTTCTGAGGTTGCAGCAGCAATTACGCCTGCAATTATCAAAGAGAAAGTTGCTACAATGCACGCATCTTTAATCAGCGATTTTGGTATTACAAAACCTAAAATTGCCGTTTTAGCATTGAATCCGCATTGCGGAGACAAGGGCGTAATAGGCAAAGAAGACGACGAAATTATAAAACCAACCATTGATGAAATTGCAGCATCCGGAAAATTGGTTTTTGGGCCATATGCAGCAGACGGTTTCTTTGGTTCTGAAACATATAAGCAGTTTGACGGTGTTTTAGCAACCTATCATGACCAAGGATTGGCACCTTTTAAAGCATTGTCTTTTGGCAACGGTGTTAATTTTACGGCAGGCTTAAATGAAATAAGAACCTCTCCAGATCATGGAACAGGCTTTGATATTGCAGGGAAAAATACCGCAAACCCTTCTTCTTTTAAGGAAGCATTGTTTGCTGCAATAGCTATTTTTAAAACAAGAAGTGAGTACAAAACACTCACGAAGAACCCGCTTTTAGTGAAACATTAAAAATAAAATTCTTTTTTTGAAAGAAAAGAGTGTATAGAAACAATTTTTTATATCTTTGCACGCTCAATTTGATGTTTGATAATGAAAGACTTGAAAGAATTCAACATACCGTTTGTAGGATTAAAAGAAGGAAAACATTTATTTGAATATAAAATTGACAATACGTTCTTTGAGTTATACAATTATAGCGAGTTTGAAAAGTCTTCAATAGACGTTACTTTAGAGTTTGTAAAAAAAAGCACTTTATTTGAGCTTGAGTTTACAGCTTCAGGAACCGTAAATGTTCCTTGTGATGTTACCAATGAGTATTTTGATTTAGAAGTTACAGCAACGTTGCCGTTGGTTGTAAAGTTTGGCCAAGAATACAATGATGAAAACGAAGAGATTTTAATCTTGCCGCATGAAGTATATCAATTTAGTGTAGCGCAATTTATTTATGAAATGATTGTGTTAGGAATTCCAAATAAAAGAGTGCATCCAAAAGTATTAGATGGCACAATGGAAACTGAAGTAGTAGAACAATTAGAAACAAAAGAAGAGAAAACTGTTGAAACAACAGACCCAAGGTGGGATAAATTAAAGAATTTAATAACAGAAAAAAAGACAT
>ENA-ORXF01000589-ORXF01000589.1-marine-metagenome-genome-assembly--contig:-NODE-589-length-25573-cov-18.715877_pt1 | contig 25573 bp, 27 predicted proteins | sample MGYA00237864_ERZ511476 | MGnify/ENA primary metagenome ERZ511476 (study PRJEB26306, sample SAMN06343908) | marine metagenome | isolation source: coastal waters | place: Atlantic Ocean: West Antarctic...
GATTTCTCTCCAGCTTTTTTAGTCATTTTACCTATCCATGGTTTAGCGCCTTTAGGAAGCATTTCTTTGATTGAAGCGGAGTTATGCATAGGATCTCCTGTCCAAGTTACAGTGTCTCCTTTCATAATATTAACTACGGCTGGTTCAAAAATAAACATGTCTGGAGCATTGCCGTTTAGCATTTTAACTTGATGCTCTTTTGCGACTACACTTCCAATTGAAAAAATTAATACCAAAGCCAATAAAGATCTAATCTTACTCATACTGATTTACTCCTGTTAATTTAGTAAAAAAAACTTAAAACTGAAATGACTTCTGTGTTTCAATTATGATTGACACCTAACTGAATAAGAAGTTCTCTTAAAATACAGAATCTATAAAATATAGTTAACGACTATAAAATTCAACTACCGAGGCTGGACTCATAATCGTTGCGTAGGGAATTTCATCTGAAGAAGGGTACCTTATATAGGTTACCTTAAATTCTTTTGAGTTTAGAGAGATATACTCTGGTACATCCCTTTCTAGCTTTTGAACTGAATCAAGAATCAAAGGGATAGTTCTACTTTTCTCCTTAACGACAATTTCATCGCCTGGCTTACACCTGTAAGAAGGAATATTAACAACGCTTCCATTTACTGTTACGTGTTTGTGATTAACGACTTGTCTTGCGGAAAAGACAGTAGAGACCAGGTTAGCCCTATAAACAATAGCGTCAAGCCTTGACTCAAGAAGAATAAGAAGGTTTTCACTGGTATCACCTTTTTGAGCGAAAGCATCTTTATAGATATTTCTAAATTGCTTTTCACCAATGTTTCCATAATATCCCTTCAATTTTTGCTTCTCTCTAAGCTGAACTCCGTAATCACTTCTTCTTCGAACACCCTTAGGCCCATGCTGACCCGGCCCATATGTTCGAGTATTGGTTGGGCAATTATCTTTCCCCCAAATATTCTCTCCCATTTGTCTTGATAATTTATTTTTTGGTTGCTGCCTAGGGCTTCTAGTTGCCATATCTCTTTCCTTTTATATTAATGAGTAAAACTATTCAACTGGTATTGTCTTCTCGGAGGAATTATCAAATTTGCTTTTTCTAGAATTGCAGAAAATGCATTTAATATCTTGAAAATATTTCTACCCTGCTCCGGCTTAAGCCAATTATTAAGTGAAGCTTGTGCATCCTCATATTTATCATTCTGTAGCATACATAGGACTTCAAGCACTTTAAATTCACCAAAATGAATATGTTCGCATAACTCTGAACCGATAGGACCTTTTTCATCCGTTCCTTCTGCAATCCCATAAACTATTTCTTCAACTAAAGCAGAAATATCAGGGAGTTGATGCTGCTCTATACATATTTTAAATAATTCTTTTGGATCCTCTCCGGTTATTGAACAAGTAGCCCAGTGCCTTAATGCCCAAACAACCATTACTTCAGATGTACTTAAATCTAAAAAGATACTTTTTTTTATAATGCCTTCACCAATATTATCTGTAGGTTCCAATTTTTTTCCTATATAAAAAATCTTATATTTAATTGTAAATGAGAATCATTCGCATTACAACATATTTAAGAAAAAAGTTTTATATATTGAAACAATAATAACTAATGTAATTTAAAGTAAGTAAAAAAAAATACATTTTAAAAAATATTAAGATGCATGATAAGGGTTTAGCTAAAATTAGCAATATTTGTGCGAAAATATTTTATAATGCAGGTATTCTAATTTAAATTTTAAAGCAAATTTTTAATAACAAGGTGATATTTAATATGCGTTTAATAAGATGGGTTGTTGGTAGATTGATACTTTTTGTAAATTTAATAACTCTACCTAAGCCAATAATAAGAAAAAAAATTGATCAAGACAAGATTAACAAAGAAACAAAGGGGTTAACAATTTACCAATTTGAAGCCTGCCCTTTTTGTGTAAAAGTGAGAAGGTATATAAGGAAAAATAATCTTAAAATAAATTTTAAGGATGCAAAAAATAATAAAAAATTTAAATTTGAACTAGTTAATGGAGGAGGAAAGCATAAGGTGCCATGCTTAAAAATAGAAAAAATTAACTCTCAGACTCAATGGCTTTACGAGTCAACTGAAATTATTAACTTTTTAAAAAAAATTGCGACCTAAAGTAACATCTCTGTCGCCCTTAGTCGCAATTATAAAATTGAGATAGTTGGTTATTTATTTATTTTTTATATTTAGCTGCTTCTTCTGAACCACCAGTAGCAGTTCCCTTGCTATATGAATGAGCTCCAACACCAGCTAAATCTCCATCTTGAACAATTAAATACTCATCCCTGATTGGTTGATTATCAAACAAACATTCAAGAATTTCTCTTACACCAGCTGAATATCTAGCTTGAGCCGTAAGTGATGTTCCAGATGTGTGTGGAGTCATACCATTATTAGGCATGGTTCTCCATACATGATCATTTGGAGCGGGTTGTGGGAACCAAACATCGCCAGCATAGCCACTCAAATATCCTGATTTCAAAGCTGCAGCAATAGCATCTTTGTCACAAATTTTACCTCTAGCTGTATTGACTATATAGGCACCCTTTTTCATTTTACCAATCATAGCTGCATCAAATAAGTGCTCTGTTTCCGGATGAAGAGGACAGTTAATGGTAACCACATCGCAGACCGCAACCATTGACTCAACAGACTCATGAAAAGTTAAATTCAATTCCTTTTCTACTGAATCAGGCAATCTATGTCTATCAAAATAATGTAAATGAACATCAAAAGGCTTCATTTTTCTTAATACATCTAAACCAATTCTTCCTGCTGCTACAGTACCAATATTCATTCCCTCTACATCATATGATTTTTTGACTGCGTCAGCTATGTTCCAACCTCCAGTTTGAGCAATTGCATGTTGCGTATGATAATCTCTCACCATAGAAAGAATCATCATAACAATATGTTCTGCCACAGATCTTGAATTACAAAAAGTAACCTCAACAACATCTACTTTATGATCCATTGCCGCTTGAAGATCAACGTGATCTGAACCAATGCCTGCAGTTATAGCCATTTTTAAATTTTTCGCACTTTCCATCTTTTCACGTGTTAGATAATAAGGGAAAAATGGCTGAGAAATTACAATATCAGTATCAACCAATTCCCTGTCTGCTACATTATTTTCTCCATCCTTACTCGATGTAACAACTAATGTGTGTCCAGCATCTTCTAAAAATTTTCTAAGCCCAAGTTCACCAGATACACAACCAAGTAATTCTCCAGGTTTAAAGTCTATTGCTTTTGGGCTTGGTACTGTTGTTCCATCTGGATATTTATCTACTTTAGGAAGCTCATCAATTGAGTATTTATCTGGCATTCCATCTGTGGGATCATCATATAATATACATAAAACTTTCATTATTTACTCCTAAAATTTAGATACGAATGATTCTTATTCGCATTAATTATATCAATTAAAAAATATATGTAAATAAAAAAATTGAATTAAAGGAAGTAGGATAACAAAGGGTTAGAAGTCGAATTACTATAGAGATAAGAAGTGAGTTAAGTATGCGTGCAAGCTGAAATTATTTCGAGGGATACTCTCTCTTACATATAATCCTATTAAAAAAAAGTGCATACAAAACTAAGACTCCTGCTCCAGCAGAAACTGGGAAAAATAAGAAGCTAAGACTTTCATTACCCATAAGTATAATAATTGGGTTAGCACCAGCTGGTGGATGTACTGTTTTAGTAATCATCATCGCAGAAACAGCCAATCCTACAGATAAGCCGATTGAAAGATAAGTTACATCAAAAAAATAAATAACAGCAAGACCACATAAGCTTGAAATGATATGTCCAAAAAATATGTTTCTGGGTTGAGCTAATGGACTTGCAAAAGCTACAGTTATAAGAACTATCGAGGCACCAAAAGGTGGTATTAGCCATAAATTTTGGGTACTACTAATATTTAAATATGCAAGTAAGGCAATACATAGTGCTGAACTCAAACCCGCAATAAGAGGTGGGTAAAAAAATAATTTTTTCATAGGTTCTTCTTGTCCTTAGGGGATAGATAAAAAACTTTATTCACCACCTACATCTTTCCGTCAACTTCAAGCATATATATAAAAATCAAAAAACTCTATAGTCGTTCCCGCTAAAATAGTAAACAACACCTTAAATCGACTATTTTTTATTTTACTCATAATAGCCTAAACATTATTTAAAAAATCTATTAGTTTCAGATTTAAGTATTTTAACCAATAATAAAATACCAATTAAATTTGGGATAACCATCATGCCATTCATCAAGTCTGAAAAATTCCATACAAAACTAAGGGTCATAGTCGCGCCTACAAATATAAGGCAGGTAAAAATAATTCTATAAAGCTTCACTACCTGACTACCAAATAAGAACTCAATAGCCTTTTCTCCATAATAACTCCAGCCAATAAGTGTAGAAAAAGCAAAAAGCGCAGTACAAATTGCAACGATTGTTTCACCTATTGCCCCAAAAGTTACCCCAATGCTTTTAGAAGTTAAATCAGCTGCACTTATCCCCGATGTCCAAACATCAGTCGTAAGTATTACCAGTGCAGTCAAGGTGCAGATAATAATTGTATCTATAAATGTTCCCGTCATACTTACCAATGCCTGTCTAACAGGATCATTGGTCTTAGCTACCGCTGCAACAATAGGTGCTGAGCCTAGACCTGCTTCATTTGAAAATAAACCTCTTGCAACACCGAACCTAATAGCTGCGGCCATGGTTGCCCCGATAAAGCCCCCACTTGCTGCATGCCCTGAAAAGGCATGATTAAATATTAAAGCAAAAGCACTTGGTACCTCTTCTATCCTAAAAATAAGAATTAAAATTACTGTACTTAAATAAAGTAGAATCATAGATGGAACAAAAAAAGATGCGAACCTACCTATAGATTTTATACCACCCACAATAACTAAGCCTGCAAGAATAGCTAAAATTCCTCCAGTCCATGCGGTTGGAATATTAAATACATTTAAGAATATTGATGAGGTTGAATTCGCTTGGACCATATTACCAATTCCAAAAGCTGCAAAAAAAGTACAAACAGCGAAAACTTTTCCTAGCCAGGGGATACCTGCTCCTTTAGCAATATAGTACATGGGGCCACCTCGCATACCATTAGGCCCGCTTTCCCTATATTTAACTGCTAAGAGTGCTTCAGAATATTTTGTTGCCATCCCAAAAATAGCGGTTAACCACATCCAAAAAACTGCACCGGGTCCACCCAATGTTATGGCTGTTGCTACACCCACAATATTACCAATGCCAACAGTAGCTGCAAGGCTAGTCATTAAGCTTGAAAAGTGCGAGAGATCACCTTTCTGCTCAGACTTACTAAAAACAATTTTAAAGGCTAAAGGAAGTGTTCGGAATTGAACTCCTCGAAGCTGAATTGTTAGAAAAATATGAGTTCCAAAAAGCAAGATTAAAAGAGGAGGCCCCCACAACAAACTAGACATATAACTAACAGTAGATTCTATTATTTCAAGCAAATGTTGCCCCTTAAATTATAAAGTTTTTTCATTATTTTTAACTCAACCATCACACAAAGAGCTAGCTATTTCATCTTCTCTAGACAAATCTAATATTGGCGATATGAGATTTAACTTTTTGTTATATATGAGCTCACCTTTTAAGTCAGCATTACTATAGGCTTGATAATGAACCAGCTTCCATTCCCGCCTAAAACAATTCATCTCTATAAGACCCAGAGAAGATAAGGCCCCCTTTTCTGACTTAAAATAATTTTTTTTCATACTATAACCTACCGTGTTTGCATCTATCCTAGAAACACTATTTAATTCTATGTAATATTTATGATTTCCACTTTCACTTCCCTTGCTCCATTCCGCTTTAACCACAGAAGGGATTATAAATAAGAGTAAGAATATAATATTTTTTTTCATTTTTTGAACCTGTATGCGGTAGCAATAAAATAACTTCCAATAATTATATTAGTTAGCATCCACATATCTTTTGATAAATTAATTGGAATTAATGGATTAAATAAAAGAGCTATGAATAACATTACCCAAAAATTAACACTGTCTTTTTTACAAAGACCAAAGGCAACATAAAGTGAGATTGCGGTAACGACTAACCTTAACAATATGTAATAACCATACGGAAGACCAAAAATTGCTATAAAAAGTAATGCGGCTGGTAGATAGAGTATTTTCATTTAGATTTAATAAGAGAGTAACTTGACTTAGATATAATATCTTTTTACTGTTATTTTACTCCCGGTGCAATTAAGCGGGCACATTATTAGAAAAATCTGTTACTTTTTTTTATGGGCTTCCTTTTCTTTAATACGAGATTTACTCAGCACAGCCTCTTTTTCAATAATTTTTGCCACCTCTGCTTTCTCTTTATCGTTCATTAAAATAAAATGTTTTATATGGTTTACAGTAAAATTCAACTTATTAAGGTTCTTGCCTAACTGTTCGATTAAATTACACACCCTATTATTAAGGTCTTTATAGATAGCAAACAGAAATACTATGATTATGATAAGGAGTATATTTGTTAAAATAAGTGAATCCATATTAATTTAAACTTTAGGAATTAAGAATAAGGGATAGTTTTTTCATAAGATTAGTTTACTCCCAGATAATTAAGCAGGCAAATTAAGCGCCCTTATGTCCCACAAAAAGTCTGGTAGTTAGGGTTCGGAAGAGTGTTTTGGTTACGATAAACTTCATTGGACACTGTTTCCTCAAATGGATTCTTCAAGGCTTCAAGTAAAGCTAAGAAAGGTTTCAAATCACCACCTTCTCCGGCTGCTAAAGCTTCTTCCACATAACTATTGTTCGGAATAATTGCGGGATTACTATCACGCATCAGACAAAAAGAGGCTTTTAGCGACCTTGAATTTTTTGTAAGCCTTGATTTCCATAGCATGTACCATTTTTTAAACTCTGGTGAATTATAGGCTTCGTTTTCTGGTGCACTTTCTTGGATCAGATCACGAAAAGTTTTTGTGTAGTCGGCTTTTGAGTTTTGCATCCAATCTAAAAGGCCTTGAGCGAGAGAAAAATCCTCTGCTTCCTCGCCAAATAGTCCGAGCTTACTACGCATACCACTAATCCATGCGTGATTAAATGTTTTACTATAGCCCTCAATAGCCACCTCTGCTAGTTTTACTGCTTTAGCCGTTTCCTTGTGTAAAAGCGGGATAAGACTATCGGCCAGTCGCGCCAAATTCCATTGAGCGGCAGGCACCTGACTTCCGTACTTATAGCGTCCATGAGAGTCAATTGAGCTAAATACTGCCCCCATGGAAAATATATCCATGAAAGCGCAGGGACCATAATCAATTGTTTCACCACTAATAGTCATATTATCGGTATTCATTACACCATGGATGAACCCAACATGCATCCATGCAGCGACGAGTTTAGCTTGGCGCTCGATCACGCCATTAAGGAAGCCCAGATAAGGGTTTTCCTGATGAATAAGTTCAGGGTAATGCCGAGATATTGCATAATCAGCTAATTGCTTGAGGCCCTCAAGTCCTAGGGTAGCATTGGCGTATTCAAAAGTGCCTACGCGCAAATGACTAGAGGCTACACGCGTCAGAATTGCACCGTCTAATAACGATGAACGAATGACTGATTCGCCAGTTGATACCAAAGCAAGACTTCGGGTTGTGGGAATTTTTAGAGCATGCATCGCTTCACTAATAAGGTATTCTCTTAACATTGGAGCAAGTGCAGCACGCCCATCACCATTTCTTGAATAAGGTGTTGGGCCAGAACCTTTAAGCTGAATATCGAAGCGTTTGTCATCGGGTGTAATTTGCTCCCCAATTAAGTGCGCACGACCATCTCCTAAAATCGAAAAATGACCGAACTGATGGCCCGCATAGGCTTGTGCAATAGGACTTACATCTTCAGGTAGTGTGTTACCAGAAAAAAGTTGAGCAAGCATTTCCTTATCATTAATAGGCAAATCAATACCGAGTGATTTTGCCAGATCAGTATTGAATAGCAAAATTTTTGGCTCACTTACTGGTGTAGGGTTAATGCGAGTAAAAAATTGTTCCGGTAAGTCGGCATAGCTATTTTCTAATCGCAAACCATGCGGATGATTCATAATGGATGAGCTCGATTTATAAAATTAAATAGGAGTAGTTTTTTCATATATTTATTTTTTATTTAACTTAATCCAAACAAAAGTTCCGATAACTAGTACGCCAATCCATATGAAAATAAAAGCACTACCCATTACACTTCCAATTACTGTAATTGGGTCAAATTGTGCATTTATTGCAAAACCAATTACAGCCCAAAGAGCCACCGCTAGAAATATTTTTATACCCATAATTATTCTTTTTTACCTTTTTTTATAAGATTTATAAGACAATTTTACCCCCAGTCAATTAAGTGGGCAAATTGCTTTTAAATAATTAATCAACCAACCAAAAAAACAACCCAGTTAATAATGCAACTTTCAGTAGAAATAATCCTGCAATTAATATGTATTGTTTCATCTCTCACAACATGATTAAAATATTGGATACATTTCTGAAATTTTCATGCAATGATAAAGAGTATAAAAATAGGTAGTTTTTTATAAGACTAGTGCCCTTATACATATTTAATGTAAGTCTCTATTAGCTTTAATTGCTTCAGTCTTACTTACTTTAAGCTTCCCTGATTCTAATTTTATATAGGTTGGATAGACCATAAGTGAATTAGGTATATCAATATTACTCCAATTACTTTTGATTTGCTTTACCTCACTATCATGAAGAGTTACTTTACCCTCCTCTACTCTGTCAAATAGGTAATCATTAAGAGCGGTCCACTTATATTTATCCATCTCGTTTTGCCATCTTTCATCAGTCCATATACTAGGCCTTGGCTTTTCTTTAGCGGTTCGCCATAACCCTTTATTATCTTTAGTCTTAAGTGAGTGATTGCGAGCAATATCGTCAATTTCAATTATGGCCTTTGCTCTAGATATATCCTTATTAATTATCATGGCGACTAGCATTATGATGTTGTTAGGAGCTTCATAGGGGTTAGGTGGCCTACCTTCGACTCTGATTAATTGGAAGGCTTGGTCTAAAGTATTAACTAAAGAATACTCACCTGACTTTCTTTTATTAAATGAATCTCTAATAGCGTGAAGTAACTCTTTAGTATTTTCATCAAAAGTAACTGTTCTATTAAACATAGAAATCACAAGGTTAGAATCATAAACTGTAGCAGTATGTTTTTTAAACATATCAAGCGCAAACCGCTCTCTAAAAACTTTGAGTACGCCTATGGCGCCGTTAATAGATTGTCTTACTGGGTGCGATGGATTAACAGTATTAATTTCATCGTTCACGTAATCGAGAGTATCTGCTAACTCTCTGAAGTATGAGTTATTCGTTTTAAACCCCTCATGCAAATTACTCCAGTTATTTTCCATTACTGTTCTTTTTAGTAACCACAACCATCTATCTAAATTTAGGTTTTCTATCAAAGTTTTATCATTCATCTTTTATATGTTTGGATCAAAAATCTCTATCATCTTTTTTACATAGAGCCTTAAAATTATTACTCTTACTTATTTTAAGGGTTTTTTTATTTCTTATATCATCAACTTCCGTCAAGATACCAGTTAAGCGGTCAACTATAATTCTAATAGTACTAATAGATGAATCGTCACTATTACCCATATCAGTTATCGTTTGTAAGGCAGTAATTGATTCTGAAGCTATCTCGTAACGCTCTTTAATTTTAATATCTTCATGAGGTGGTCTCTTTGGAGCAGTATACTCTTTGTTTTGAAATGTATACTTTCTTCCAGAATTCACTCCGATATACTCCATTGAATTTTTTTGTATTTTCAATAGAGCTACCTCTTCATTATCAATGCTCATTCCTTGATCTATATAACTTCGAAATTCTCTTTTACCCTCACAAACTAAAGTAAATTCTTCAGCATGAATGAAAGGAGAAACCAGTATCATTAATAGTAGTAGTTTTTTCATTTAACTAATTTATATTCATATTTTTTTTATCATTTGTACAGGCCTGAATCCCATCATTTCTTCCTAAATTATATCCCTTGCTATACTCAGCTGATTTCCAATAATTCTCAGGGACAATTGTTAACTTTACTTTGCATTCAGAGCTATATCCCTCAGCATAGCCATCATCGTATCCAGATTCAACAGTTTTTTCACCGTGTCTACATCCAAATAGTAGTATTTGTAACGTTAGGAAATATATGAGTGGTTTTTTCATGAAAGTATTTTACCCTCAGGTAATTGAGTGGGCAAATGAATAAATTATGATTTTAAATTACATTTGGCTATTTACATAGCATTTAAAACTCCCCTGCATTGTTAGTTTCTTATACCCATCCTGATCTATATTACCCAATTCAATATTTTCTATTTCGAAGCGAGTTCCACAGGCTTCATGGATTCTTTTTCTGAATTCTTCCTTCAAGTCTAATTGGCTTGATGAAACATTCCCCTTTATTTGTATATTGTATCGATTTGAATCTAAGGGTAATAAGTTTACTTCCAAACTATTGGATTCATCAGCAATTACTAAATAAGGTAAGAAAAATAAAAGTAGGAGTTGTTTTTTAGTATTCATGATTTAGTTTAATGGCAGATGGCTAACGGAGCAAATGAGTAATGATATTTTTAGTTTCGAGTTCGAGGTTTAAAAAACCCCCACCAGTTTCCTGATGAGGGTTTTAGATATTTCTACATGCAAAGCAATTACACTAAGCAAATATTCTTACTATTGTGCTGAAATTTTAAAAATTTCGCCTTCGTCAGTAGTTGCATAAAGAGCATTATCTGGTCCCATTTCTAGGCCACGAAATCTCTTAGATGCTCCAACAGGTAGATGTATCACGCTTTTAACTGATAATCCGTCTTTAGCAATATCATACATATCAATTCTCATTCCACCCGGTGTTCCACCAAATGCAATACCCATAATACCAGCAGCTAAACGACCTTCATAGATACCCCAGTTCTTTCCGGTTAAGAAAGCAGCAGAACCAGTTCCTTGAGAGTAACCATTGTTGTTCCATGCAGGAGGCATTAAATCTTTAAAGCGAGTATCACTCATTGGAGTGTATGCAGCACGAACAGCAGGAGTCATACCTTCCATTTGATTCGGCTCATAACCACAATACTGATCTGGACAAGCAACTCTTCCAGCAGTTTTTTCTTTAGGATCCCATCCACCATTACCACCATTTACTAGTTTAGTAATTTCATCATTGTGCCAAGGTCCATGTTCAGCAGTAAATGCTTGACCATCGCTTGGACGGAAATCAATACCTTGAACATTTCTATGACCATAAGTATAAAAACGTTTATCCGCTTTTATCTTATTTTTTGGATGTCCCTTACCATTTCCGTCAATTCTAAGAACTACACCACAAGCTAATGAATTATCTTGAGGGCAAACTCCTCTATGACGATCGCCAGTTCCTACCCAAAGATATCCCTCTGGTCCAAAACCCATTCTTCCACCGTTGTGAGCCCCTGGGCCACCAAATGGTTGGTTAGATTTGAATGGCTTGTATTGAATATTATTAACGATATCAGTACGGCCAGAAATACTTTTCATGTCTTTACTTACTTTGAATTTCATAACAATGTTTCCGTCACATCTTTCAAAGTTAGTTTTACAACCATCGCCATGATATTTTGTTGAAGTAGAATAGAGATAAAGTACTCGATTCTTTTTAAAGTTAGGATCTAGTACCACACCCAACATTCCAGCTTGGCCTTCACAAAAAAGATCATTACCGGCATCTTTATAACCTTTAGAACCCTTCATGCCGTATAAAGCATTAGTTGATCCAGCTGATGTTTTTACTGAAAGACCTTTACATTTTTCAGTGTAAAACATAGAGCCATCATTAGTAAATGCCATGTCCCACGGGTTTTCTAAACCAGACATAACAACCATTGAACCAATTTTAGGAACATTCATTGCTTTTTCGCCATGATGTTTCGCAAAGCTTGAAGTTGTTATCATTAACATAGCAGAAACTATGACAACAAAAGACAAGTTAAATCTACTTAATATCTTCATAAAAACTCTCCTAATTATTATTAACATAATATTTATATTTTTTTAAATCTTTGATGAATAGAATTTTTTCATCAGCACAGAGTTTTATATCATTAATTAAAACTCAAATCTTAAAAAATATATATTCTTACAAATTGCTTACATTTTAGTTACATTTAAGTATAACAACTAAATATGAATAAACATAGTGCGCTAAGTAATTATGATGTTGTAATAAGTAAAACTGATAATGCTATATCAGTCTGTTATTGACCAATGCATACTACATTTATATTTACATACCACCATCTTCAGGCTGTCTATTTGTTTTCCGCATTTTATTTGAGCTGTATCCACACCAGTGTAGGGCTCACAGAGCCTTCTCATTTCGTCTATTGGATAATCTTGAACAAGAGGATCATAAGATAATCTCCCTTGATAAGCATTTGAAATATTTGGCTCATAAAAATCTAAACTTAATTCATCTGCATGAATTAGAGTGAAGCTAAAAAATAACAGAAAAAGAATTTTTTTCATTTAAGCTAAATTACTATAAATATTTATTTATTCTATAATTGAAAAATATTTCTTAAACCTAGCCTTACCTCCAGCAATAGTTTGCGTTGCTTCTTTTGCCGCTTTAAGATTAGTTAAGGAATCCCCTACTGCTATCAAGCCAACCATTCCTAACATAGCGTGAGGAGTACATTTGTAACCATAAACACCCTCTACATCAAATTTAACAGTAATAGACTTTTCACCTTTTTTCTTTGTAAGTTTTCCATTCCAAGGCTTCGCTCCATCGGGCATCATTCTTTTAATGGATGCTGAATTATGAAAAGGATCGCCATCCCAAGTCACTGTATCTCCAACCTTAATTTTTAATGCAGGTGGATCAAATACAAACATGCCGTCATCACCGTTGTTTAACATTTTAACTACATGATCAGCGGAATAAGCATTTCCAAATAAAAATATTAAAAATAATATGGGTAGTAATTTAATTTTTTTCATAAATTTCCTTAGGTTAAAAATCTTTATTCAAATAAGTGACTCTCAGAGTCAAGCTTTTCACATGTTTATGACTACTATAAGGCCGCTAAGTGAGAACTATCTAAAAGATTTGTATTATACATATTTATTAAATGAAAGTTTTTATTAGATTGTTTGAGTTTGTGGTTAATCATAAACTCTAAATATAATATTTTTCAAACAATAAATATTTTACCCCCCACGTAGGAGGGTCCGAAAATAAGTGAATTTCATGAATTATATTCTTGATATAAAAAATCTGTGTTGCAAAAAACTATAACTAAAATAAAACCAACGTAAGAAGTCTGGTATAAAGTAATCAAAAGTTATAAAAAAAGGAAAATATGATTGATAAGTTAAAAAAATTTTTTAAAGCAACGAGTAACTGGCATTTATTCATTATTTTTTTAGTGTTTGGTATCAGCGGAAGTTTATCGGTGATTGTTTCAAAGCCAATTATCGAGTTATTTAAAATTAACGAACTTATTGATAACTACATTTTATATCTAACAATCAGAATACTTATAATATTTCCTGTTTACCAAATTGTTCTTCTGTTTGTTGGGACTCTTTTTGGGCAGTACAGATATTTCTTAGAATTTGAAAAGAAAATGTTGGGGCGGTTTAAGAAAAAATAACAATATTCAGTAATTCCAAAATCTATATCATTTCTCCTTGCTATTTTTATCCAGCTCTTCTTCCAACTGCCTTTCTCTTAATTTTCTTTCTCTTGAGGTGTCATGAATTTTATCTGTCTTAATGAATTTAACTGCTTTTATTACAATTGAAAACATAAATACAATACCGATTGCAATAAGTATTAACCACAAAACCAATTCCATAATCATCCTCCTAGTGTTAAATGTTTGTATACATGGTTACCGTATATTTTAGTTTTTTTTCATTTTAAAATAGGCTTTACTTTACTCATACAAGTTGAGAAATCACTCTTTATAACTCCACGAATAATCTCGCCATAAATATCAATATTTTTCTCTGCCTCTTCTTCATATATTAATGTCCATTTTTTTGATCTTTCTCGAGAGGCTATTTTTTCTACTTCAATGCAAGCAAGATTAATACACCTTGTTTTATAAATATCTGATGATGCCCTTGAAAAAGTTACAGTATTCATTAATGACGTATTATAAATTTCTTGGGCATTGGCTGTATTTTTATAGCGCTCTGAAATTACTTCAAACAATATCCCACACCTAGATGCCATATAAGAAAGTGATGCCTTATCAGATGAGTTCCAGGATGAATGTTTAGATATATATTCATTAAGAGTTGCTGGTAATGCAAACGTAATATTAGGTATTAAGAATAAGAGTAGGAGTAGGAGTAGTTTTTTCATAGGATTAGTTTACCCCCAGACAATAAAGTGGGCAAATCGGGCAATAAGGAGAGTTAAGAAAATGTCATAAGAACAATAATTTAGTCGACTATAGAAGGACAACATTAATTAGTAACGCATAATTTGATATTCATCCCGGGTCTAAGAAAACTTATTTGTGGATTTAACTGTTTCAAAGAATCTATTGTTATTTTATATTCTCGTGCTAATTTTTTTAGCGTATCCCTATATTTAACTTTGTGATATTTTTTTGGACAACTAGTAATATTAGAATTTTTTTTATATGAGATTTTTTGGGTTGAAAAATATTCTTGAAACTCTGAAGATGGAATAAGTATCTCTTTATTTGTATTCATTTTTAAAACATCATAACCATTGATATGCATTAAAACTGACCCATTAATGTTCTTTAATTTATTTGAAGAAATATAATTAGAAATATTTATTTTTTTTATTCTTACTAAATATTTAGTATTTGGAAACCTACTTAATTTAGGATTATTATAATTATTTTTAATCAGACTGTTTAGGTGATGGAAGGATAATAAATATTTTCTTGTTTCTAATGGTAACTTATGGAGATTTATTTTATTGTTAGTTATCAAACCTGTTTTTAATGCTTTTTTTACAGACCCAATACCCCAATTATAGGCAGCAAGAGCCAAATCCCAATTTTTAAATTGACCATGAAGATAACTTAAGTATTGGATAGCAGCCTGAGTAGACTCAATAACATTTGTCCTGCTATCAATTCTATTGGTAGATAAACCCCATTCTCTAGCAGTCGATGGAAGGAATTGCCATAAGCCAAGAGCATTCTTTTTTGATCTAGCTAGTGGATTATTTCCACTTTCTAAAAGTGGAATTAAGGCCAAATCAATAGGTAAATTTTCTTTCTCAATGATTTCGGAATAAAATTTAATAGATGGGGTGGATGAGATAATTAAATCAAGGTTATAGAAATTACTTACCTTAGTTTTATTGTTTATTCTTAAGTGGCTACTATTAAGTTTTTGTTCACTTGCAAAATATTCAAAAAAAGAATCTGCATGCACTTGAATTGAATTGATTAGTAAAAGTAAAGTTAAAAAAAAAATTTTATCAAACAGCAGTCCCCATTTCAAAGATTGGTGTATACATTGCCACCAAAATAAAGCCAATAACTAGTCCTAAAAAAACAATCATCAATGGCTCCAGGAGTTGCGAAAAGCTGTCAACTGAGTTATCAAATTCTTCTTCATAATAGACTGAAACAGTTTTAAGCATTTCGTTAAGCTTCCCCGTTTCCTCACCAACCTCAATAAATCCACACATAGTTTCAGGGAAATCTTTTGTGTCTCTCAAGGATTGTGAAAATGGTTTCCCAGAAAAAATGTCGCGCTTAACTTTTTCAAGTGATGATTGGATTTGTGTATTTCCAATTGAATTTTTTACAATTTCCATTGCTTCAATTAAATTTACACCTCCTGAAATAAGGTTAGAAAGTATCATCGTTATTCTTGCCATAATTGAATCACTGATCATTGGCCCTAGAATTGGTATTTTCATTAATAATTTATCAAATTTTTGCATTAAGACTAAGTTCCCTTGAAGCCATTTTTTTATCATTAAAAAGACTACAAAAATAGCACCAAGAATAATTGGAGCTGACCAGCTCCTTAAAAAATCACTCATTGCCATAACCATTTGAGTGGCAGCTGGAAGCTCAACTCCAGCGTTACCGAAAATCTCAACAAATACAGGGACCACAAATATCATCATTACCCCCACAACAGATACAGCTACAAGCAGTAAAATTATGGGATACATCATTGCACTTTTGATAGCTTTTTTTATTGAAATTGTTTTTTCTAAATTTAAAACTATTCTTTCAAGAAAAGTATCTAAGTTACCACTTGCTTCACCTGCTCTAACTAAATTTATATAAACATTGTCAAAGGTCATTGGATATTTTTCAAACGCAGATGATAGAGGTACTCCTGATTTAATATGAGTTAATAAACTATCAATAACAGGTTTAAATCTTGGGTTTTCACTTTGTACCTCAAGCATTTCTAATGCAGGGACTATAGCTAAACCCGCTTTCATCATTGTGGTTAATTTTTTGGTAAATAAAAGTAGCTCCGTATCTGAAATTTTTAACCCACTTTTTGAAGGTTTCTTGGGCTTAGCTGCAATCTTTTTATCTATTGGGTCATCATCTATAGTAGTTACAATAGTCCCACTTTGTTTAAGCTGAAAGATGGCCTCATCCTTACTCTCAGCTTCAACTTCACCTTCAGTAAAAGCATTATTTTTTAAACCCTTCCAAACATAAATCATAGATAATTAACCAATTTGTATTTAGTCTTCTTTAGGTATAGTTCGAAGGAATTCTTCCATCGATAACGACCCGTCATTTAAATATCTTTTACCACTTTCTGAAATTGTAATAAAACCTGCTTTTTTAGCAACTTCAGTAATATCAGCTACAGACTTACCTGAACTAATTGCATTAGCAATTTCTTCATTAACAACTAAGACTTCATGAATACCCATTCTGCCTTTATATCCTGTTTTCTTACACTCTTTGCAACCACTACCTTTAGATAACTTTGCATCTTTATCTACATTATTTTCTTCAATAAATACTTGAATATCTTTATGGCTTTTATCAACTAACGCTTTACATTTATTACAATTTTTTCTAACTAATCGCTGAGCTACAACAAGGGTTAATGCACTTGATACCAAGTATGCTGGTAACCCCATATTTACTAGTCGACTAATAGCCCCAATTGCACTATTTGTATGCAAAGTACTTAATACTAAATGTCCAGTTAGTGCGGCTTTTGATGCAATATCTGCTGTTTCAGCATCACGAATCTCACCAACAAGTATGATTTCAGGGTCCTGTCTTAAAAATGATCTTAATGCACTTGCGAAGGTAAGACCAATATCTTCCCTTACCTGAACCTGAGAAATTCCACTCATTGTGTATTCAACTGGATCTTCTGCAGTTAAAATATTCACATCAGGCTTATTAAGATAATTCATAGCACCATATAGTGTGGTTGACTTACCACTTCCTGTGGGTCCAGTTACTAAAACCATGCCCTGAGGAGACTTCACTGCTTTAATAAAATCTTCCTCTTGTTTTTCGCTGAAACCAAGAGCACTAATTGTTACTGCTAAGGAGGAAGAATTTAAGATACGAATTACTATTCGCTCACCTAAACTAGTTGGTAAAATTGATATACGAAAATCAACTTCAGTCCCATCTTTAGATTGATATGATATCTTGCCATCCTGGGGTAAACGTCTTTCGGCAATATTCAAACTTGCTAGAATTTTTATTCTAGCAATTACAGCATTATAATTCTTTGTTATAAAAGTTTTATATTGAGGTTGTGCCAACATCGAGCCATTGCCTCTAAAACGAATCTGTGCAGCGTCTTTAAATACTTCTATATGTACATCACTAACATCTGTTTGAATTGCTTCTGATAAAATGTCATCTACTACATTGATTACATCTCCTGTGATTTCAATAACTTCATCTTCCACTAACTCACTATCGTCACTGTCACTTACTAAATTAGGTCTAAGAGGTGCTTTTTCCTTCTCTATACTTGATTTTGGTTTTATTTTTTCTAAATCGATTTGAAAACTTTCTTGTACTCCTTTTATAAGAATTGATTGAGGTATCACTTCTTCAGTTTTTTTTCCTAAAGCTACTAAATCGAGCTCAGCATCTTTTTTTTTATTTTTAAGATTTATGTTACTAGCATTTAATTTGATAGCTTTATTTGACCGTTGCGCCGTTGCTATTAATGATGAAGCTTTAGACTGTTCTTTTTTTATTAAATCAGATTTTTTCACTTCACTTATTGTATGAATATGTTTTTGTAATATAGACTGAAATATAAAGTCTGGAGGGATGAATGAAGCCTTTATTTTTTTCCCGATCATTAAACTCAGATTTTTTAAAGCATTAAGAGAGCCTGGATGACATAAGCCAAATTCAATAGTGTCTGACTCTTCAGCGATTGGGACGACGGCATTACTTAAGCAAAACCTAACAGGAAATTTATTGATTTTTGGAACTAAAGGTTGGGGGTTTAATTCAAACGGAATATTATATTTGTCCGATAAGCTTTTCAATAAACCTTTAATCGTTAAATCACCATCCTTAATCAATAAATCGAAGGTGCTCTCACCAGTATTTTTTGCATGCTTCGAGGTTTTATCAAAAATTTCTGCCTTAACTAAGCCTAGCTCGATAACTTCTGTAGCGATTTGTTCTTTAAGGCTTTGTATTTGGTCTCGACTCATTTTGTTTAACTATAGAACCTTTGGAGCTATAAAAATATAAAGTTGATTTCTAGTTTCTTGATCTGCTTTACTTTTAAATAAATTGCCAAGTAAAGGTATATCCTGGAAGAATGGTAATCCTGCTCTAGACGTTTTATCAGTTGTTTTATTAATACCACCAATCATAGCTATTCCGCCATCCCTTACTAATAGTTTAGTTTTTATTGTTTTGGTGTTAATTGGAGGCTGACCACCAGGAGGAGTTGCGCCAACAGAATCATTATTTACTTCAATATCTAAATAGACATTACCATCTGGAATAATTGATGGGGTTACTTTCATTTTGAGCGTAGCATTTTTAAATGCAGTTGTTGGTGTAGCTCCTGCTTGAGCTGTGAGTTGGTAAGGAACCTCTTGGCCGTCCTCAATTTCTGCGCTCTCATTATCAACTATGAATAATTTTGGATTAGAAATAATTTTACTCAGGCCTTCAGTTTGCATGGCTTCTAGCTCGACTCTTAGCTCTAAAGTATTACCGATAAATGTTCCGACTATGCCTCCTGTTGCTCCGGCAATTGTATTACTTGCAACTGTTCCTCCCGCTGCAGCATTTGTAATTGACCCAGCAGCTGTTGGGGAGGTGCCGCCTGATCCAGCCAGTGAAATCCTTTTACCTACGTCACTTGAACCCAAGTCACTTGAAAACATACTAACTCTTGAGCCAATCTCAGCCTGGAAGCTATCAGTTGCCTCAACAATAAATACCTCAACCATTACCTGCTTCGTTGGCTTATCAAGACTATCAATTGTCGTCTTAATCCAAACCATGTCTGCTGGCGAAGCTTGTACAATAAGCGAGTTAGTTCTGGAATCAATCACAAAAGATGCCCTCTTATCAACTGAGGAACCTTCTGATCCAGCTTCTAGAGTAGAAATAACATCAGATAACTGTTTTGCAAGAACATCTGGTTTTGCATAATTTAATTTAAATATTGCAGTCGATTTAATGTCCATGCTAGACAATGAATTAATTTCTTTAATTTTTGCACTTAATGCTTTTTCATAAGAAGCACTTTGCTTACTTATAAAATCATGAGTATGAACAATAACCACAGTTCCTGAATCGTTTACATCATGCATTAAATTTTTTTCTCTTAACACTAATTTAAAAGCTTCAATCCAGTTAACATTATTTAGTTTTAATGTTATGTCGCCAGTAACCTCTTCACCAACAACAAAATTTAAGCCTGTCATTTCTTCGAATAGAGAAAAAAATGTTCTTAATGGCACCACATTTAGATTTACCCATATCGGATAGTTTTGCCATGAAGGATCATCTACCTTAACTCCTTTTTGATTACCCCCAATTTCTACAATATCTCTTTGTGTTGCAAGAGAATTAGAGTCTAATAAAGATAAGTCAGTGCTCTCCATAGGATCAAGGCCTTGTATCTCCAGAAGCTCCTCTCTTACTTCATTTGCTGTTTCTTTTATATCTTCTTTTTTAAGAGCCGTAGGCGGTACGCAACCACACAAGCAAATGATGGAGAAAATAATTATCCAATAATTTTTATTATCTAACTTCATCACCAATCACAATTTTTTTAGTTGAATTATTTGTTAAAATTGAATTACCACTAATTTCTGTAATCAATATTTTATCCGTAATTTTTTGACCGACACGATAAATATTTGATTCTCCTAAAGGACTTATTACTACACATAGCTCAAGATGGTCAGAGGCTATAACTCCAGACAGGTAATATTTATTTTCTGATTGTTCACCAGAAAATTTACTATTAATTTTTGGCGCCCTAGATTCACCTGGCGAGGCAAAAGGGTCCCTTAATCTTTCAGGTTCAACGGACTCCTGAGTTTCGAATTCTTGAGTGCTCTGTGTTGGTTTTTCAACAAAACCAGCTAATAACAATTTTTTATCGCCAGCCTCGTGAACTGCAACCCCCTGGTCTTGTTTGTAAACATTGGTCTTCTGAGAATTACTTACGGAGTTACCTTTTTGTGGTTTAGTATTGATTATTTTTTTAACATGCATTGCAGGGCGGGACTCTAGTGGAGGCAAGTTTGTTAATTCTGCGATAGGTAAAATTTCAGGTAATTCTTGGGGCGCAGTTAAAATTACTTTTTTCTCTTTTAAGCCTGTTAAATATAGATTTGTTTCGCCTGCTTTATTGGTGAATTTAAACTTAGTTAATCCATTAAATTTTGCCTTTGCGTATGCTTTTTGGAATAACGACAGCCCCTTAGGCTTTAATTTATCTTGTAATGGAGGTAACTCTTGTAAATTCTCAACAGGTAAAATTTCAGGAAGTACTTCTTCAAAGGCGTTAGCTGAAGAGACAAACAAATTTAAGACATGGCTAAATGCACTTTTTAGATTCAATAATTTAACAGTAATTTCTTTTGCTTTTAATGGGAAGCTCGACGCTGGTGGGCGTGGTGAGAAAATAATATCAAGACCCATAACCAGAGACTTTCCTTCTCTAATTTTTTTAACATCTAGATTTATTAATTGTGATGCTGCTAAAATTTTATTCATTTCTCTGCTAAATCTAATCAAACTCAGATATGGTCCGCTAACAACGAGCTTTACGCCATTACCTTTTTGTTTGCCGATATTTCCATTTAAATTAATAGACTTAAGCAGAATATTATATCGAGAAACCAACTTGGTGATCTTTGCAGAAAATTCTGATTTAGTTTTTGGACTAGCCCTTAGTTGCTGAAAATACAACTCATTACTGACCTGAGTTTTTTTAAATTTTGCTTCCAGCTTATTTAATTTAAGCGAAACGTTATCAAAGCTACTTTTTGCCTGCATGTACTGTGAGTCGTTATCAGATATTTCATAAATTGAATAGATTAAAAATATCGTTACGAAAACTGATGCTAAAGAGAGGTTTACTAATTTATTCCCAAAGACATTGGAATCCTTAGAAAATAAACTCTTTATTTTCTTAATAAGGTCCTTTACGTCTATTCCTTGGTTTAAATCAATTGCCATAATTATTTGATCTCAAAAGAAATTTCTAAAGTACTCATATTGCCCGAAACTGGCTCATTTATATTTAAGAGCTGTACGTTGTCAAACTCTTTACTCAACAGACTCATGATAGTTGATGATAGCTCAGGTTTAGTAATCTTAATTACCATTAATGATTCACCCGGCTTCCTTCCATGGATTATATTAGTCACAAAACTTCCTTTTGGAAGGCTAGCTGTGTAACTCAAATCCAAAAGCTTGCTATTCATAGAGCCAGATTCGTAAGTCCATTTTTTTAAGTTTTTAAATTCTTGTGTTCTTTTGTTAAGTATTTTAGTTGTTCTAGTAAAATTTTCTTGCATAGCAAAGATTTCATCATCTGAAGGTGAGGTTGCCATTAACAACCCATAAGTAGCGGTTGAAGTAAATAAACCAAAGCAGGCAACTATGCTTAACTTTTTCATTAAAGAAGTTGTTTTCGTTTTTTTCTTTTCTTTTCTTACTCGATCCTCTCTGTCAGGTAACAAGTTAATATTTGATACTGCTGTAACAAACTTATAATACCCAAAAACATCTAATTGCCTTGTTGCTAAACCTACTGCAACAACAAGTGAGGATGGATTTTTTTCTTCATCTACCCTTGACTTAAGTTGAGGTGAGATTTGAATAAAGCTAAAAGGGCTCATCATTTCAATCTTGTACTCAATGATCTCCGCTTTTAAATTCTTACGTATTTTTTCTGCTATTGGCAGCGAGCTTGATAACTCGATCTTTTCAATGCCTGGAACACCACTTTGTTTTATAAATGCAGTAACTGAAGTCCTGATCTGAGTAGCAAGCCTTGAGAATAATTCTTTACTTAGGGATGCGCCACCTTTGATTAATGCTTCCGAATCGCTATCTGAAATATAAATATCATAAATAAATGGTACGTTGTCATACATACAAACTGCGTAATTTTCTTGTCCGCTTATCTCAACAAGAACTTGTGTTTTTGAGCTTTCAGATTCCCCATAGGTTTTTAATATATTTCTTAATGCAAAACATCTCACATCAACAATAAGAGGGTCATAGCCTGCACTTTTTACTAAATCACAGTTTTTTTCAATCTCATCGATTCGAGATGCAACGAACAACAACGAAAGTGTATTTTTTTCTTTGTCTTTCTTAATGGTTTGCCAGAATATTGAATACTCAGATAATTCTCCAGGAACATTAATTGAGCTATCCCACAGACTGCCATTATCTGCTGCTTCCTTTAACTCCTCTTCTTCAAGGAAAGGAATTTGAACTACTTGAACAATCGCTGCATTAACGGGGAGAGATATAGCGGCATTATCAGATTCAAATTTTTGTTCTAACCTAATATTTTTAAGATGCCTAACAATAGCTTCTTTTCTTTTATCTGCACTTTCATAGCTTTCATCTAAAGCCTTGGTACTAATTTTATTCAAAGACCATTGTTTGTTTTTTTTCTTTAATGAAATTGCTCGAACATAGGAATGGGAGATATCTATACCAACAATATCTTGTTGAATTGGCTCAGAACTTTTTTGTAAAAATCTATTTTTAAAAATAGTTTTAAATTTTTCTAACATCTTAATTCCTTAATAGTGATTTACTAATTACGAAAATTGATTTAGAAGCTAATTAATCATACACAAAGAGTTATGATAAGTACAACAATAAGGATTTGTTTTAGTTAAACAATTCACGCCATGATTTTATACGAATACCCGAGTTTACTGGCGAAGATACGACGGAGGAATCATCATCTGATCCAGTCGCTATTTTTATAATATTACCAATTTTTTTGGTGTCCTCAAATAAAGACGAGGCGCCACTAGCTTCATTACTAATCCCAATATATAAATTACCATCACCGTCAGAAACAACGGAAGTAGATAAACCTTCCCCAGCTTTAAAGTAGCTTAATGCCCCGCCGCAACCATTTTTCATAATTAGAATAGTGGCGTCACCATCGACCGGACATGTTGCATTTTTTGGTCGATAAACAGGAACATATAGATCTGAACTATCAATTAAAATTCGTCCAGTGACCCTTGCAGGCCGACTTCTTCCATATCGATCGTTCAGTTTGGCATACCAACCTGGTTGATCTGTTGAAGAGCATGTAGTTCCTATCCCATCTGATGAAATATTACGATAATAAATACCCGAAGAGCTCTTAGTTTTATCGGTTCCAGTTAAGGCTAAACCAGTCGATGGATAATCATCATCCCTGACTCCGACAATCCAATTATCAATACTACTATGTCTTGTTTGTATATGAGCCTGATCACCTGTGCCAAAAAAGTTGTATATATTGTTCCCACCAACATTTGAAACTAGTGTTGTTGCAGACTGATGAGCCCCAAACCTATCATTGTCGACTGTAGTTTCAGACCTCCACAACTTATTTAATTGGTGCATGCTGCTATCTCCATTTGAAGAATCAGCTGTTTTTATGGCCGCTGTGTGGTTATAGGTAACAGCTCCTGGCGGTAAAGTTTTTCTAGATAAATCAAACTTCCATAGCTGCCCATGAAGATCAGGGAAATATGCTACACCACCATAATGGTCATTTGATCCAGTCTTATCCGGAATAACAATAGACATCGCTGCGGTAATACCTTTATTTGCATCGCTTGCTGAATCCACCGGAACCTTAGTCCATGCCAATGCATCAAATGGTCCGTAATCATTGTATCTTGCTCCGTCAGGTGCGGCGGTTCCATAAAACATCCCGTCTTTTCTTCTTGCCATTGCATCAGCTGCTATTACATAATTACCTTGATTGGTGGACATACCCCCCGCATAACCAGCGCCAAAAACCATGGCGTGTCTTTGCTGCATTCCGTAACCATATCTGGAGCTCCACCTACCTCCAACTGGTTTCTGTGCATAGGGCAACAATGCAAAGCTTGGTTTAGACAAAGTAAAGCCTAAGTATTGATAAGGATACATCGTATCTGTCAATGCCATGGTAGAGGCGCCGCTTCCATACTTGTGAGCTGTCATGTCTCCGCCCTTATCCCACCGAAGCACCCTATTATTCTTGTCATCATTCTCAACTGCTCCAAGAAAGAAAGGGGCCTCGGCATGTGAGATATCTAACGCGTAGTAGCCCTTCCCTCCATAGCCTAACGCCCCCACAAGAATAGTTTTCCATAAATTTTCACTAGGATCATATACGTCTTTGACAACAATGGGCCCATCGACTAAGAACTTGCTATTTGAAGTTCCGTTTGTGGTGCCAGACGGATCTGCACCCTTTAGCGCTCTAAGTTTTGAAAGTATCGGTGGCGGGATAAATGACCATCTGAGGTTCAGGTCTTTATCAAAAGAATGGAGCATTCCGTCATTAGCACCTACATAAATTCGTCCCTCTCGATTTGCATACATGCTTTTGAAAGCGCGGTAGTTTTTAGTTTTCCGAAAATAAGCCTCAGATTTGTCATTAGTAGACTCCCAGCCATCAGTTTCTACCGGTGGTCCGACATACACTAAATTTGAATGGAAGGTGTCGCCTAATAAACTCTTTCTCATGTTGCCTGGGCCCTTCGTACCAGAAGGTCCATCCTCGTTCCAGGCATCGTAGCCCCTTACAAACTTAATGATATCTTCTTCGTCATCACCAGTTTGGCAATTATAAAAAAATGGTTCAAAGCGGCCGCTTTCGGCCGGGCTGTAATAAGAATTCCGCTTGGTGGTAACAAAATTATTTAAATCCAAAATACCAGCACCTGGTGTCGCTTTAGTGGGACCTATATATACTCTCCCCTGATACGAAGACCAAGAATTGGGAATTATTGTA
>ENA-ORXF01000591-ORXF01000591.1-marine-metagenome-genome-assembly--contig:-NODE-591-length-25521-cov-9.669824_pt1 | contig 25521 bp, 32 predicted proteins | sample MGYA00237864_ERZ511476 | MGnify/ENA primary metagenome ERZ511476 (study PRJEB26306, sample SAMN06343908) | marine metagenome | isolation source: coastal waters | place: Atlantic Ocean: West Antarctic...
TAGATATCACTAGAATTTGGTGGAGTTTAGTTCAAGGTACTGCTGACGATAACACAGGTCATGTACAGATACAATTTAAAGGTGCTTCATCGGATACTATCGCAATTCAACTTGCAGGTACAGGACACTATGATGGTACTGCTGGTACAATTGAAAACAACGCTACTAATACTACTGCAACTTCAGGAGATTTAGAGTTGACTGCATTAGGAACTTCTGGTAGTGTTATTATCGAATTAAGAAAAGACACAGCATTTACTGATTAATTTTTATGACAATTAAAAATACAACAGTTGTTGATATCAATAGTAAAGCAATAATTAAATCTATTGGTATCAAAGATGAAGTTGACCAGATTATGGTAGACGCTGAAAAGTTAATTGATGGTAATAATAAATCTAAATTAAGTTTGATTGAATGTTATTATCAGATAGAAGGCACAGGTACTTTAAAAATAAGTGCTGATGCTGAAACAGAAGATTTATCTCTAACTGGTAGAGGTAAGTATGGGTTGAGACCAGATCAATTAAAGTTTGGTAATGACGCAAAAATAAAACTAACAACTGACTCAAATGTAAAAAGTTATTTGTTAATAACTGAATTTAGAAGGAATTAATAATGGCTGATACGGTTACAAGTCAAACGATAGTAGACACATCTGGTACAAAAACAGTAATGAAGTTTACTAATCTTAGTGATGGTTCTGGTGAGACACTGGTAACTAAAATGGATGCAAGTGCATTAACTCATATGACTGAGGATGCAACCAAGAAGATAAGTAAAATTTGGTGGACTTGCAATACAAACTCTGGTAACGGAGGAGTTGAAATAATTTGGTCAGGCAGTGGGACAAGTGCCGCAAATGCAACTGCTTTGTTTGTGAGTGGCGAAGGATATTGGGATTTACATACTGCGGGTAATGGCATTATTAATAATGCAACATTAGTATCTGGTACAAGTCCTGCAGGCGACATTTTGTTTAGTACAAAAAACTTTACTCAAAATGATAGTTATACAATTATAATAGAAGTGAGATAATGAGTAAGAATAAAAAAGATCATTCGAAAGCGATACTAGAACGAATAGTAGGAACAAAAAGAAAAACTGAACTTGCCGAAAAGTTTAAAGAGGCATTTGCTGAAAAGTATAATGTTAAAAGAGAAGAAATTAAACAAGGCATAGTAGATAAAGTTTACAACAAAGAAAAGGTGGAGAGATGAAATTAATCACAGAAACTATTGAAGATATAGAAGTATTGACAGAGGCAACCACTAACGGTGGTAAGTCTTATAAGATACGAGGTGTCTTTATGCAGGCTGATATTAAGAACCGTAACGGTCGAGTTTATCCAGTCGAAACTCTTGCAAAAGAAGTCAAGAGATATACAAACGAATTCATTAATAAGAAACGAGCATTTGGCGAACTAGGACATCCAGACGGACCAACAGTAAACCTTGAGCGTGTTTCTCATATGATTACAAGTCTTAAACCAGAAGGTAAAAACTTCATAGGTGAGGCGAAGATAATGGATACACCATATGGTAAAATCGTCAAGAATTTAATTGACGAGGGTGCTCAACTTGGTGTTTCATCAAGAGGTATGGGATCTATACAACAATCACAAGGAAAAAACATTGTTGGTAGAGACTTTTATCTTGCAACTGCTGCTGATATTGTTGCAGACCCTAGTGCACCAGACGCTTTCGTAGAAGGCATCATGGAAGGCAAAGAGTGGGTATGGGACAATGGAATGTTAAAAAGTAGATCAGTTGAAGCATACAAAGAAGAAATTGAACGAACTCAACGCCACGAATTGGCAAAGGTAAAGTCAAGAATATTTACTGATTTTATGTCAAAATTATAAACCTACGCGGCCTTGTTAATAAAAATAAGGACGAAAATGGTAAATGTTATAAATAATAGTAAATAAAAATTAATTAATTTTTAATATCAAGGAGAGACCGAATGTCTGAAACCGAAATGAAACAAGAAGTAGAATTAGAAGAAAATGTCATAACTAAAGATGCCGTTGCTTCTGAACCTACTCACCTTAAAAATGATGCTGAAGATTTAGGTGCACCAGTTGTTAAACCAACTGACACTAATCCTGACGGATCTAAAAAGGTAAAAAAAGTTAAGGATCAGGTTAATAAAGACGAGAACGATGGTTCTTTACCGAACGATCTAAAACCGTCATCTGTTAAAGAAGAAGAAGTTGAAGTTGAAGGCGATGAAGTTATTGCTGAATCTGACGAATCTGAAGAAACAGAAATTGATCTATCTGCTGATGTTAAGGCATTAGTTTCAGCTGACGCTGACCTATCTGAAGAATTTAAAGAGAAGGCTGCGACAATATTTGAAACTGCTGTTAAGACACGCATTAAGGAACAAACAAAGATTTTGGAATCCCAGTATGAAGATAAACTTTCAAAAGAAACTGATACAGTAAAAGAAGCTATGGTCGAAAAAGTTGACTCATATCTAAACTATGTTGTTGAAGAATGGATGAAAGAAAATGAATTAGCAGTTGAAAGAGGTATTCGTACTGAAATCGCTGAAGATTTTATTACTGGACTTAAATCTTTATTCAAAGAACATTATATTGATGTTCCAGAAGAAAAATACAATGTACTAGACGACTTAACAAATCAAACTAAAGATTTAGAAGCTAAGTTAAATGAACAGATTGAAAAAAATGTTGATCTAACAAAAACAAATTCTAAATTTACAAGAGCAAACCTTGTCGCTGAAGTATCTGCTGATTTAGCAGAAACTGAAAAAGAGAAATTTGTTTCTATGGCTGAGAATGTTGATTTCGATAGTGCTGAAAAATTTAAGGAAAAACTAGAGACTGTTAAAGAATCTTTTTTCCCTAAAACAAAATCAGAGATAGCAGAAAATTCTTCTGTTGATTCTGTGGCGGCGAATGTACCTAGTGATTTCACTAGTGGACAATCGGATGCTATGGCTGCATACACTGCCGCTATTACAAAAGACATTAAGTATGGTGAAACTAAGTAATCATATATTAATGGTGACTAAATTTTTAAATAACTAACTTTAAATAGGAGAGATAATAAAATGTATCTTACTGAAAATTTACAAGAAAAGTGGCAGCCAGTCTTAGAACATCCAGATTTGCCAAAAATCGGAGATTCTTACAAACGAGCTGTTACGACTGTTATTCTTGAGAACCAAGAAAAAGCAGTTAGAGAAGATAGAGGGTTTATGACTGAGGCTGCCCCTGCAAATGCAACTGGTTCAAGTGTTGATAACTGGGATCCAGTATTAATATCACTAGTTCGTAGAGCGATGCCTAATCTAATCGCTTATGATGTTTGTGGCGTTCAACCGATGACTGGTCCAACTGGACTAATCTTCGCTATGAAGTCAAGATTTGCTACACAAACAGGTACTGAAGCATTATTTAACGAAGCGGATTCAGATTTTTCTGCTCGTGATGCTGCTGGTGGTTCTGGTTCTCCAGACGCACAAGCTGGTACAAACCCTGCTACACTAAATGATAGTCCTGCTGCTGGTACTTTTACCACTGGTTCTGGAATGTCAACTGCACAAGCAGAAACACTAGGTGATGGTACTGATGAGTTTGCTGAAATGGCTTTCTCAATCGATAAAGTAACTGTTACTGCTAAATCTAGAGCTCTAAAAGCAGAGTACACTATGGAACTTGCACAAGACTTAAAAGCAATCCATGGACTAGACGCAGAAACAGAACTTGCTAACATCTTATCAAGTGAAATTCTTGCAGAAATCAACCGTGAAGTAGTTAGAACTATTTACTCACACGCTAATAAAGGCGCTGAAGTAAATACTACAACTGCTGGTATTTTTGATCTTGACACAGACTCTAACGGTCGTTGGTCAGTTGAAAAATTCAAAGGTCTTCTTTTCCAACTAGAAAGAGATGCTAATGCGATTGGTCAAAAAACAAGAAGAGGTAAAGGTAATATCATCATAACTTCTGCTGATGTTGCTTCTGCTTTACAAATGGCTGGTGTATTAGATTATGCTCCTGCACTATCTAGCAACTTAAATGTTGATGATACTGGTAATACTTTTGCTGGTGTTTTAAACGGAAAATTCAAAGTATATGTTGATCCATATGCAGCGAACATTTCTGCTGATCAATACTATGTTGTAGGTTATAAAGGAACTAGTCCTTACGATTCAGGTCTGTTCTATTGCCCATATGTTCCACTACAAATGGTGAGAGCAGTTGGACAAGACAGCTTCCAACCTAAAATTGGTTTCAAAACTCGTTACGGAATGGTTCAAAATCCATTTGCAACGACAAACGGCTTAGGCGCAGTAGATAATTCTGGTGCGGTTGCTGCTGGAGATCAAAATATCTATTACAGAAGAGTTAAAGTTACAAACATTATGTAATTTTACTTTAAGTAAAAGACTTTAAAAAGGGGGCTTTATGCCCCCTTTTTTTTATCTAGGGAACTCTTATAAATACTAGTATGACTGAAACAAATATTCAAAGTAGACAACCGATAATCATGGACTATGCAAGTCCTATACAGTTTAGATTTAAATGTACTAAACTACCACTTGTAGAGTACTTCTGCCAGACAGCAAATGTACCATCTATAGCACTAGGTGAAGCAACAGTTACTACACCATTATATGACTATCCTATACCTGGCGATAAAGTCACATACGGAAGTCTAGATATATCATTCTTAGTAGATGAAAATTTAAACAATTATAAAGAACTGCACGATTGGATACTTGGTCTAGGGTTTCCAAAAGATAATCTACAGTATGCAAATTTAGCAGCATCGTCTGCTGATACATTTCCTGGTTCAACTGCAAGTGCTGCTGCAACAGGAACATCTTTAAAACAACCTGTTTCAGAAGGCGGAATATATTCAGACGCAACTCTAACAATATTAAACAGTAAGAATGTAGCAAAGACTGAAATTAGATTTCAAAACTTATATCCGACTACTCTTGGTGGTTTAAACTATGATATACAAGCATCCGATGTTGATTACTTAACTGTTTCAGCAAGTTTTAATTACATTAATTACGATATAGTACAAATTTCTACTACTTAAGCCTTGACTTTTCACCGATAAAGTGATATAATATATATTATGACATTAGAAGAATTACAAACACAAGTTAATAGGGACTTTAAAATAGATGATACTGAATTAGATTCAGAGTCTATTAAGATACCTTTATTACATAACAAATATCTCCAACATCTCAATAAGTTTTCTTTACTCTTAAAGAAGGCTGAATATGACCATAAACTACTTGTAAGATCAAAGTGGGAATATTATACTGGTAAAGCAGACGCTTCAGTATATAAAGAAACACCATTTGATATAAAGGTATTGAAGTCAGATGTTCACATATACATTGACTCAGATGAAGAACTACAAAAGGCAGATCAAAAAGTTGCATACTTAAATGTAGTAGTTAAGTATTTAGAGCAAGTATTAAGAAGTATCAATACTAGAACTTTCTTAATTAAAAATGCAATTGAGTGGAAGAAATTTACTAGCGGAGCAATATAATGGAACATCAACAAAGATTCCCAACAAACATATTCATAGGTGATGACTTTATCAATACACTAGAAGGACCAGATTATACAGATGGTCTTATTCAGAATATGAAAAAACATATTGAAAAACTATGGATAAAAAGAGACAAAACTCAATTCAATTTTCAAACAAATTCTTTTCTATACAATGAGAAAGCGTTTCGACCTTTAGCAGATTTAATCTTGAGAAAGAATTTAGAAAATATGAAAACATTAAAGTATAATGTTGAACTTGATGATTTAGTTATGTCAGGTATGTGGGCAAATATAATCGCACCAGGCGAGTCACACAGAGCTCACACACATTCAAACAATTTATGGAGTGGAGTATATTACTTACACTCTGACCAAAATGCAGGAATTACATTTCAAGATCCTAGACCTGCAGCCGATGTATTAGTACCAAGAAAACTAGAAAACACTACTGAAAATTCTAATCTATTATTATATGCTTCTAAGATGAATAGAGCAATAATGTTTCCGTCATGGTTGTTACATTGGGTGAATATAAACACATCAAAAACTAATCGTATAAGTATATCTTGGAATATACATACTAAAGGACAGATGGGAGAACACCATGACTTACAATCCGCCATCTATTGATGATTATACAGATACTATTCTTGACTATATAGAATACTATCCTGATATAGTTGATCCTAAATTGTGTAATACTATCGTAAAACACTTTAATAAAAATGCAGATTGGAAAACATCTACATTTTCTAATCACGATAAAAATTTAGGCACATCTAAAGTCGATATGCAAGAGTATTGGATAACAAAGAAAGATACTTATTCTGAACATCTAAGAACTGCTTTCGTTAAAACAATTTCTAACTATACACAGACCCATACTATAATTAAACCTCAAGAGTTCACTAACTTTAGAATTAACAAATATTCTACTGGTGGATTTATGAAGAATCATATTGATAATATACATCATAGCCATGGACAGAAATATGGATATCCACATCTTACATCTTTAATCTTTTTAAATGATGATTATGAAGGTGGTGACTTTGTATTATGTGATGGTAAATTTATTGCACCTAAACAACAAGGTTCTGCTGTTGTATTTCCTTCAAACTTTATGTATCCCCACGAAGTAAAACAAGTTACAAGTGGTGATAGATATAGTATAATGACATGGTTACTTTGATCTATGGATACGCTGATTATAGAGAAGAAAGACGAGGTATATCTAACCGTTGATTGTGATCCAAACATTCAACAAGAGATATCTGAATTTTTTACTTTCTATGTACCAGGGTATAAATTCATGCCTGCATTTCGTAATCGTATGTGGGATGGTAAAATTAGATTATATTCACAAAAGACTAAAGAAATATATTTTGGATTGTTTCTATATATCAAAGCATTTGCCAAAGAACGAGATTATCAAGTTGTCTGTGGTGAAGGTGTTGATGTAGATAATAAAGTAGATAGAGATATCGTTACTAAATTTTCTAATAGTCTAGGTCAATCATTTGAGGCAAGAGACTATCAAATAGACGCCATATATCATAGTCTAAAATTCAATCGAGCATTACTACTAAGTCCTACTGCCTCAGGTAAGTCATTCATAATCTATGCTCTCATTCGATATTACTCACACTTAATCAAAGATGAAACTAATAATCGTTGTTTACTTATAGTACCAACAACATCTTTAGTTGAACAGATGTATTCTGACTTTAAATCTTATGGCTGGAATGTAGAAAATAACTGCCATAGATTGTATAGTGGTTACTCTAATCAGACAGATAAAAAAGTTCTAATCTCAACTTGGCAGAGTTTATATAAATTGCCGAAGATTTATTTTAGTCAGTTCGGCGTAGTCTTTGGTGATGAAGCACATCTATTTAAATCTAAATCATTAACAGAAATAATGTCTAAACTTACTGACTGTAAGTATCGTATCGGTCTTACAGGTACACTTGACGGCGCTCACACACATAAACTCGTATTAGAAGGCCTATTTGGTGCTGTTAATAAAGTTACATCAACTCGAAAACTAATGGATAAGAAACAACTATCCAATCTAGTAGTTCGCTGTCTCATATTAAAACATAATCAAGCAAACTCAAAGATGGTAGTGAATGGTAAGTATCAAGATGAGGTTGACTATCTAGTGAATTCGATTGCTAGAAATAACTTTATAAAAAATCTAACACTCAAGGCAAAAGGTAATACTCTAGTTCTGTTTCAACTTGTAGAGAAACATGGTAAAAAACTTTATGATTTAATTAAAGATAAAGCGGAAGACGGTCGTAAGGTTTTTTATATTCATGGTGGTGTTGATACAGATGAGAGAGAATCAGCCAGAGCAATCGTAGAAAATGAAAACAATGCTATTATTGTTGCAAGTTATGGTACATTCTCTACTGGTATTAATATTAAGAACTTACATAATATAGTTTTTGCCAGTCCTTCTAAAAGTAGAATCAGAAATCTACAGTCTATTGGTCGTGGTTTACGATTAGGTGATAATAAGATAAACGCTACCTTGTATGATATAGCAGATGACCTATCATATAAATCAAAAGAGAATTATACTTTAAGACATTTTCAGGAAAGAATAAATATCTATACTGAGGAAGAATTTGATTACGAAATGCATAACATAGAATTAAAGGACTGATAAATAGTAGTATGGATAAAGAACAAGCTAAAACCTATCAAATGATTAAGTTAATGAATGGTACTTTATTGATTGGTCAAATTGTGGCTAATCACAAAGCAGAACTCGTAGTAGAAATGCCTTTACAACTTAAAACTGTAGCACGAACTACATCTTTTGGTGTCAAAGATGATTCTACACTTACACCTTGGATACCATTTACAGATGATAAAAGATTATCCATTCCTACAGATAAGATAATATCAGTAGTTAATGCCAATGCGGACATTTCAAATTACTATGAGGTTATATTAGACAAGTTAAATAAACCTAAAGAAGCGGTACAACAGTTATCGCCTAAAGATATATCTAAGATATTAGAGATTGCTGATGAACTTGATAGGCAAGATCGAGGTGAAGAATATGATGAGGAAGATGTGAATCATTTGATTAATAGTACCAAGACTTTACACTAGGTATAGCTGGTTCTCTCAACAGACTACATAGTCTATTATACACACATTCCCACAGGTGTCAAGCACCTTAGAAAATTAAATTAAATATTGTTTAGGGCCTTGACAAGAGCACTCAAATACTGTATAATAAGAGATATTATGGAAAACAAAAAAACATTAAAAGCAAAACAAAAACCTCACTATGTAGATAACAAGAAGTTTCTTGAGGCAATGACCGATTACAGATTAAAATGTGAGAAGGCACTTGCAAGAAATAGAAGAAAACCTCCTGTTACTAATTATATAGGGGAGTGTTTTTTAAAGATTGCAAATCATCTATCCTATAGACCCAATTTTATTAACTATACTTATCGAGACGATATGATATCGGATGGTATAGAAAACTGTTTACAGTATATGAGTAACTTTGATCCCGCTAAATCAAAGAACCCATTTGCATATTTTACACAAATTATATACTATGCATTTATACGAAGAATACAGAAAGAAAAGAAACAACAGCTAGTAAAATCTAGATTAATCATAAATTCAGGTGTTGAAAGTATGATGGATCAGTTAGTTGGCGATGATGCTAAGTATCATAGTTCAATGTTAGATTTCTTACAAAGAAACACCATTATAGAAGAACCTGAGACAAAGAAAAAGACTAAGACTAAAAAGTAATTAAGTAGGTAGGTATGAAGATTGCATTATTAAACGACACCCATTTTGGTGCTAGAAACGATAGCATTATATTTGACGACTATTTTCATAGATTTTATGATGAGATATTTTTTCCTTATTTAAAGGAACATAATATAAAGACTCTCATTCATTTAGGTGATATAGTTGATCGTAGAAAGTTTATCAACTATAGAGTTGCTGATAACTTTAGAAAGAAGTTTTTATCAAGACTTTGGGATGAAAAGATTGATTCTCACTTCCTTATTGGTAATCACGATATCTATTATAGAAATACAAATAAAGTAAATGCACTACAGCAGTTATGTACTTCTGCTGACGGCATTAATGAGCCATGGATATATGAGGAGGCAAAAGTTGTAGACTTTGATGGTCTTAAAGTATTGATGTTGCCTTGGATTAATCCAGAGAATGAAAAAGAATCATTTCATATGTTAGATACTGCTGAGGCAGATGTCTGTTTAGCACACCTAGACTTAAATGGTTTTGTTATGCACGACACTATAACACAATATCATGGATACGATAAAAGTATTGTTAAGAGATTTGAAAAAACATATAGTGGTCATTTTCATAACAGAAGTGATGATGGTCAAATATACTATCTTGGTTCTCAATATGAAATGAATTGGTCAGATTACAATGTACAAAAAGGTTTTCATATACTAGATACTGAAACTAGAGAAGTGGAGTTCATTCCCAATCCACTCACCATTTACAAAAAATTGATGTATGATGATTCGCAAACGAATTATGATAAGTTAGATGTTTCGGACTATAATCAAAAATTCGTTAAATTAATAGTGGTTAATAAAAAAGATAACGAAATGTTTGACAGACTGCTAGAAAAGATGTATAATAGCATAAGTGTACATGAACTAAAGATACTGGAAGATTATTCTGATTTATCACACCACAATGTAAGTGATGATGTTGTTGAAGGATCCGAAGATACGATTACACTTGTTAATAATTATGTGGATCAATTAAGTGTTGATTTAGATAAAGACAGATTGAAAGTTATGATAAAAGAAATGTTTATCGAGGCACAAGATACAGATGCCGTTAGTGAAGGATGAAATACAAAGTAATATATGCAGACCCACCATGGTATTTTAAATCGTATTCTAAAAAAGGCGAAGGCAGAAATGCGACTCAACACTATTCTTGTATGTCAATTAATGATATTTGTAATATGGATATCGATAGTATTGCTGATAAAGATTGTGTTCTTCTTATGTGGGTTACTGATCCATGTTTACTGGATGCCTTTAAAGTTTTGGAATCTTGGAACTTTACTTATAAGACGGTAGGTTTTACTTGGGCGAAAACAAAACAGAAGTCTCTAGGATTCTTTACAGGAATGGGATACTGGACACGATCTAATCCTGAAATGTGTTTACTTGCAACAAGAGGTAAACCAAAAAGACTTGATAAATCAGTTAGACAACTGGTTGTATCAGAAAGACGAGAACATAGTAGAAAACCAGACGAGATGTATGGTTATATAGAAAAAATGTTAGAAGGACCTTATATAGAATTGTTTGCAAGAACGACTCGTAAGGGCTGGGATAACTTTGGTAATGAGGTAAATAAATTTGATAATATTTAAAACAGTAAGATATAAAAACTTTTTAAGTACAGGACAACAGTTCATAGAGATACAACTAGACAGGGCACCTGCCACTTTAGTTGTCGGTGAAAATGGTGCTGGTAAGTCTACACTGCTAGACGCATTATGTTTTGGTCTATTTCAAAGACCATTTCGTAACATTAAGAAAGATCAACTAATCAATTCAATCAATGAAAAAGATTGTGTTGTTGAAGTTGAATTTACAGTCGGCAAAAAAGATTATAAGATTATTCGCAGTATCAAGCCAAATAAGTTTGAGATATGGTGTGATGGTGAAATGTTAAATCAAGATGCCGCAGTCAGAGATTATCAGAAACATCTAGAACAGCAAATTCTTAAACTAAACTTTAGATCATTCACTCAAGTTGTCATTCTAGGTAATGCTTCATTCGTACCTTTTATGCAGTTGAAGGCGAGATATAGACGCCAAGTTGTAGAAGAAATATTAGACATTGAAATCTTTTCTAAGATGAACTTAATGTTTAGAGAAAAACAAAAGGCACAAGATGAAGTTATTAAACAGGCAGACTTTGATTATCAAATGCTTGATAGTAAAATAGATACACAAAAGAAACACATTGACGATATTAGTCAAAGTAATTTAGAGTCCATTGATAGTAAGAAACTAGATATAGAAAAGAGTAATCTTGATATCAAAAATTATGAAGAAGATATTGTTAGAACCACTACTGAAAAGGCAAGACTACAAAAAGAAATACTAGATGAAGTTTCTACAAATGCTAGATATAAAAAACTTCATACAATGGAAGCAAAGTTAGAAAATACTTGTAGTAAACATAGAAAAGATTTAAAGTTCTTTGAAACTTATGATGATTGTCCTACTTGTAAACAGGCAATAGATACAGCATTTAAATCTGAAATGATTGACCAGAAGAAAAGTAAAGTTGATGAAATTGAAAGTGGTATGAAACAACTAGAAAAACAAATCATCACTACAGAAACTAGATTGAAAAAGATTAATGATACGATGGTATTAATAAGAGAGCAAGAGTTATTAATCAATCGTTTTCAAACCTCTATTAATGAGATACAGAAATATATCGCTAAGATTAATAGAGAGATAGAAGAATTATCAGATGAGAAGTTTTCATCAGGTGTTGCCACTGGAGAGTTATCCCAGTTGCAAGAAAATCTGACGACAGCTGATCTAGATAAAAAGAAGTATAAAGAAGAAAAACTTTATATTGATACTGCTAGAGTTCTTATGCAAGATACTGGTATTAAGACTAAAATCATTAAGCAATACCTACCGATAATGAATCAGTATATTAATAAGAACCTAGCAGATATGGACTTCTTTGTTAACTTTACTCTAGACGAGGAGTTCAATGAAACAATCAAGTCAAGACACCGTGATATATTTAACTATCATTCTTTTAGTGAGGGTGAGAAGTTAAGAATTGATTTGGCGATATTGTTTACTTGGCGAGAGATTGCTAAACTAAAGAATTCTACAAATACAAACCTACTAGTACTAGATGAGATATTTGATAGTTCATTAGATAGTTCTGGTACAGATGAATTTATGAAGATACTAAGTACCACTATGGAAAAAGAAAATGTATTTGTCATATCTCATAAAGGTGATACACTAATAGACAAATTTCCTAGAGTGATGAAATTTGAGAAATATAAAAACTTTACAAGGATGGCGTAATGGTAAAAGAACTAAACGAGAAAACTATTGCTGAAGCAGCAAAACATTTGAATAACATACAAGAAGGCAAAACGCCTATACTTTTCAAAAAAGACGAGGGTCTTATTGGCGAAGAGTATGTAGAAGAAAAAGTTGTCAAGAATAAAGATGGTAAAAGAATACTTGCATTAATACCACCTAGTGATCCTAGAGTCTTAATGCAGATTGCACCTTTTTTAGATGAGACACTATCACGATTTGATTTTAAAGATAGAAAAGAATTATGTACTTCTATGACTGATACAATGTACAAGTATGGTGGTATAGGATTGTCTTGTAATCAAGTTGGTTTGCCATATCGTATGTTTGTTATGGGTGGTCATCCAGAGATCGAAGAAGGTAAACTTAGATATTGTTTTAATCCAGAAGTGATAGATGTAAGTCCTGAAACTATCTTAATGAAAGAAGGTTGTTTATCATTCCCATTTCTATTCTTAGCAATCAAAAGACCTAAGTGGGTTCATACAAAATATACGAATGAGAATGGTGAAGAAGTTGATGAGTATTTACATGGTATGCCAGCAAGAATATGGCAACATGAAAACGAACATATGAACGGATATGTATTTACTGACTTGGTGAGTAAATTAAAACTAGACACAGCCAAGAAAGCACAAAAGAAGGCGGTTAAGAAGATAGCAAGAAAACAAGCATTGCAGATTTCTAGACCTAAATTAATATCATAAGGAGAATAACTATGTATCAAATAGAAAGTCATAGACACAGAAGAATAATAATAGCATCAGACGATAAAGAAAATCTGATTAAAGTTTGCAGAGAGATGAATGGTATAGATAAACCATCGTTAGGTGTAAATAACTTTATTGTATCATCTGGAAGTGAAGTAATATATGGAGAAGATAATGAAACCTTGGCAAAAGGGGATTGAACTAGACACTCTTATAGAGTGGACAGATAAATTCGAAGAATATAACAAGTACTGTTTTAGTCCATTTACTAAAGCAAAGAAGAATGGTATAGCGTCTGCTATAGATAAAGATAATCTATATCAGAATGGCAATGTTGTATATGAAATGCGAACAGCGAAGACCGCTTCTAAAATAAAAATGTTTGGTGCAGGACCAGAGATTGCTGAGATACATAAAGGCGAGAGAGTTATAACAAAATTATCAATACTTGAAAAAGGCACAAAAGAGAATCTAGTAAATGTACTTAAAACAATCTATGAACCGACATGGTGTCATATCTTTGAAGAAAACCAAACACAAAAAGAGGCAGTTCTTGCTTCAGGTTTCAGAAAGATAGGAACTAAGTATAGTACATTTAGTGATATTGTTGGTGTATATTATAAGGGCGGTAGACAGTTTACTGCTGTTCCTCTAACAGAAAATATCAACATGGCAATGACTTCATTATCATTTGACCATGATATCATAGACGCACTAGTAGAAGATTTGACTACTATGAATTTAGAATACACTAATCATAATAGTAATTACAATAAGAAGAAATCATGGCAGGCATTATCACTATTAGGTCATGAGGCAGATAGTACCTATGTTGACAAGTATTTAGATGGTGAACATCCTATTGTTAAAACTGATTTATATTATAAGTTAGAAAACAAAGTTGACCATTTTTTAAACCAGTTACCAGGCGAGTTTGATCGGGTTAGATTTATGACTTTGAAACCAGGAGGAGGTGAGTTGGCTCGACACACCGATCAAACAGACCCTACTTGGGGAACTACTGATGGTAAAATGTTAAGATTTCATATGCCATTAAAGACAAATGATAAAGTAGTATTCACTTCTTGGGATAATGATGGTAAAGAAAACAAATATAATATGGGTAAAGGAGAATGTTGGTTTCTAGATACTCGTAGACCACATACAGCAATCAATGGTGGAGATGATATTCGTATTCACTTAGTTGCAGATGTGTGGGCAAATGATGAGGTTAGAAATATATTAATATAATGAAACTAGATACACCAGTTGAGTTGCACCAATTAAAAGGTCGTAATGTTTATGTCAAAAGAGATGACCTTATGGGTGATGGTAACATACTACCACCCTGGGGAAAGATGGCAGGTATAGATAGACTATTAGAAAATTTAAATCCTAACTATCCACTAATACATCTTGCAGTCAATGGCTCTTGGTCTGGTTGGGCATTGTCGTATCTATGTAAACAACGAGGCATTAAATTTATCTATGCATATCCACCATCGAAAACATATAGTCAGTTCATATTAGATAAAGCAAAAGAAAATGATTGTGAGTTCTATGAGTTGAAACCTAATATGATGGCGATACTTTATAATAGAGTTCAATCTTATGCAAGACGAAAAGATATTCAAATGTTACCTTATGCGTTTGACCATATTGACTATCGTACTCATTTAAAACAAAGAGCAGACGAAGTGTTTAAAGAACATCTAGTGGATCATTTAGTTATATCTGCTGGTTCTGGTGTAACAAGTTCGCCTATCATTCAGGCATTCTCGCCTGGTAATGATCTGTTTTCTAACTCTCAAAAACAGGCACATAGTATTACAGTATCGAATGTAAAAACAATCTATGAGAAATATAAAAGTCATTCAATGTCATCAAGTGCTATTGAAGTCTATAAAACAAAATTTGAGTTTGACGATATGATGACTGATTACGAAATACCTTTTCCTTGTAATGGTACTTGGGATAGAAAAGCATGGTGGTGGTTAGAAAACAACATTGAGTCTTTGAAGGGTGATATATTGTTTTGGAATATAGGCGGTAATGTATGAACGATATATTAGAAAGTGTAATAGATGTAGGTAGTGGATATTTTTTATCTATTATAATAATGTTAACAGTATTTCCATTGTTTGATTTACATCCAACGATCTTTGAGAACTTTCAGATTGCATTAATATTCATGACCGTATCAATGACTAGATCAGCACTATGGCGAAGATTTTTTAGAAAGAGAAGAGCATGAAAATCTGTTTTGCAAGTCTAAGAAAGAAGATTAATTATACAGATGTATTAGAATATGGTATGGATGTATTCTATGAAAGTTTTAGATATTATAAAGATAACAATCCACAACACGAATACTCATATTACAATTTTGGTTGGGGTTCAAAAGGTGCAAAAAGAGATAAACAAGTAATCAAAGAAGCAGATGTGATTGTCTTTCCTGCTGTTCAAGAGTTTATTTACTTTACAAATGCTGTAGGTCCTAGAGTTATAGAAGAATCGCAACAATGGATTAGAGAGTTATATGACGATTTAAATGATAAACATATTATATTAATAACTCAAGATAGAGGCGTTGATGAAAACCTAATTTTAGACTATACATTTGAAGGTCATGTAAAACCAAAATCATTTCAGACAATAGATGAAATGGATTTTACAATGTGTTTACAAGGATTGAAGTATCATTATATACACAAAACATTTAGATTTCCTACCGATAAAGATACTGACTTTGTTTATTGGGGTTCTGATAAAAGTACAGCGTTGAATGGTAAAAAGTCAGGTGATGAAAGAACGAATATTATAAAAGCTATTAGTAGAGATCCAAAAATAACATCAACGATTATCGGTAGATGGCCAAAAACTATAAAGATTGCAAGACAATGGATGCCACTTAAAGATACATTAGGTTACTTAGATCGAAGTTTAACCACTTTATGTTTCAACTGGATAGATCAGACAGCAGTTACAGGTCGATATCACGAAGCTCTTGCTTGTGATATTATTCCGTTTGTTTGGCAAGACTATGACACAAATAATATACTAGTTACAGATGATTGGCAGAGGTGCTTTACAAAAGAAGAATTTTATGTTAAAATAGAAGAAGTGAAAAAAGATGGCGGTAATCGGTTAAGAAGAATCAAGAAAGACTTTTTAGAGAGATTGCCTACCGAACTAGAATATTATAAAGAATTTGAAGTGATACTGAATAAGAGATTAAAATGACCGATATATGGGATAGATCAATAGTTGTAGTAAAAGATAAGAAAGATATCAAGTTTGCACCAACCACATTTTTAAATGAATGTGAATGGGAATCTCATGGTCAATACGATAGTCTACAATTTGTTAATCCAAATGTAAAAGTATTATCAGTACAGTTTACAAAAGTAGGTGAAAAGACTTACAAAGCATTTCCTAATCTAGAATGGATTATAGTTAGACAACATGGATTTGATAATGTAAATCTAGCCGAGTGTGAGAAACGAGGCATAGGTGTTGTGAATACTAAACCATTTGCTCAATCTACTGCTGACTGGATAAGTCAATACATTGAAGATACTGATAGACTTGCTCTTATCGGTTATGGTTCGATAGGTCAAAAAGTAAAACGCACAGACTATGTTGAGATTGTAGGTCGACACGGTACAGTTTCAGATGAAGTAAATACACTAGTTGTTTCTGCCCCACCAGAAAACAATGAAAGACTTATAGGTGATAATATTCTTTCAAAATTTAGAGGCAAGTTGATATCAGTTAGTAGAGCAAGTGTAATAGACAATCATGCATTAATGAAAAACATTAAAAGAATATCACACGCCTATATCGATACACTTGATAGTTACTTTAGAGAAGAATTATTGGCGACAGGTAAAGTGACCTATACTAAACACACCGCATTTGATTATGGTTTCTCATATGAAAACAATACGAAATACTTTGCTGATCTAGAAAGAATAATTAAACAATGTCTAGACAATAAAGTTGACAATCCAATTCTCACTAGAAATGAAAGAGTCACATTTTGACAGATGAGATCCTTCAACACACACACGATAGCTGGAAACAAAAAGGTTTTCCCTATTACCCTAAAGATAACGCTTGGCGAAACCATATATTTCAACAACTAGTAAACTTTAAAAGAGATACTTTAGTTGATAGAAGAACTAATGTTATAGGTCAATCAGCACATGGACTAAATCTTGCTTGGTCATTTATGGAACACGCTTGGGGTATCAAGTGTGGTAAGATGAATACTCCTATGGAGATATGGAATGATGAAGAACATTTAAAGAAAGGTATCAATAAGATACTTACTGGTACATTTTTCAAAAAGAAACCTGCTCACGATATTACAGACTCAGATATGCGTTCTATGTTAAGACGCTATTCGGGTACTCAAATGGTATCTAACTTTAGACCAACTGCTGCGGCTGCAATGTACGATATCTTTGTTGATAAAGATAGTCCACTTGAAGGCACTCAAGCAGGTACAGTATGGGATCCAAGTATGGGTTATGGTGGTCGTTTACTAGGGGCGATTGCTGCAGGTGTAAACTATATCGGTACTGATCCTTGCATACCAACATACGAAGGTTTAGAACAGATAAGAGATAACTATGGTCATTCTCACAAGTCATACACACTATTAAAACAAGGTAGTGAAACATACATTCCAGAAGAGCAATCTTTAGACTTTGTCTTTACAAGTCCACCTTACTTTGGTTGGGAGGCATACGGTGATGAACCAGAACAGTCAAGCATCAAGTTCGAAACATCTGATATATGGAAAGAAATGTTCTTGAAACAGACGATTAGCAACGCCTATAGGGGGCTTAAAGACGGCAAGTACTTAGCATTGAATGTTGCTAACACTAAACAATATAAGACATTTGAAGAGGATACAGTTTCCCTTGCAAAATCAGTAGGTTTCACACATACAGACACTTGGTGGTTATCATTATCGACTCAACAAGGGGGTTCTGCTGTATCAACAATAGATGGTGATATACAAGAAACCAAACAAAAACAAAAATATATGGGTGAATTTATTAGACCTGATATACCAGGTCGTAAGTTTGAACCTACTTTTATCTTTCAAAAGTAGCGAATCACGGTATAATTAGTCAAATTGTGCCGAAAAAAGTGTTGTATTTTTGCAACACTCTAGTCATAGACGATAAAACTCAATGAAATCAATAGGATAAAATGGCAACTTTCGGGTGGAAGTGCTTGATTTGTGTGCCGAAGTATGATAGGATATAGTCATATGAGAACGAAAACACACAAAATTAATAATGAAGCAAAAAGTTATCTTGCGAAACTTCTTGCTACAGAAAATATATCAGTAGAACATAGAAAAGTAAAGACGGCTTCATTTGATGTGAAGAATAGAGTACTTACTCTTCCTATATGGAAACATATGTCAAATGATATTATCGACCTATTAGTATCACACGAAATCGGTCACGCTTTATATACACACTTAGACGAATGGAAATCTGCTTTAGATGAGGGTCTTCCTCATTCATTCTTAAATGTTATTGAAGATGCTCGTATTGAGAAATTAGTTAAAAGAAGATATCCGGGTTTAGTTAAATCATTTGTAAATGGTTATAGAGAACTAATCAACAATAACTTCTTCGGCACTAAAGATAAAGATGTCAATGAAATGCTTTTAATTGATAGATTAAATATGCACTTCAAAACTTCGATTGTTAAATCAGATGTACAATTCACAACTGCTGAAATGTTAGTAGTTAAGAAGATGGAAAACTTAGAAACATTTAATGATGTTGTAGTTCTTGCTAGAGAGTTGGCAGAGTATTGTAAAGACGAGTCAGAAATGAAAGGTCTTGACCAACACAATCTTGAAGATTTAGATGATGATGGCGATAATGATAATGATGATACCGATAACAATGATGAAGATTCAAAAGAAGAAGGTGCTTCAAAATCTACAGACGAAGAATCAACTGATGACGAAACAGAATCACAAGACGAAAATTCTGGCGATAGAGGTGGCAAAGATAATACAGATGAGATTACTGAATATCAACCACAGGCAGAAACTGATAACTACTGGGAAGATAACAAAGATCAGTTAATCGATCCTAAAAGTAAAGACAATACTTATGTCAATGTTTATGACTTCAAAAATGTAAAAGATTTTATAGTAGATTACAAAGAAGTATTAACGGCATATAAAGATAAAAGAGAATATGATTTTAATAGTCAAGAATATTATTCTAAAAATACCAAAGAAGCTTATGCAAGTATGATTACTGAATTTAAATCGTTTCAAAAAAAGAATGCTAGGGCAGTCAACTTTATGGTTAAAGAATTTGAAATGAAAAAGGCAGCTACTGCTTACAGTAGATCAAAACAAGATAAGTCTGGTGTTGTTGATCCTCTTAAATTACATTCTTACAAATACAATGATGATATCTTCAAGAGATTGACGATCACACCTGATGGTAAAAATCATGGTCTTATGATGTTTATAGACTGGTCAGGCAGTATGGCAGATAAACTTACTCCTACTATTCACCAGTTAATGAATCTAGTTATGTTTTGTAGAAAAGTAAATATACCTTATGAAGTATATGCCTTCAGTAATTCTCGTAATGGTAGATATGGTTATATGTATGGTGGTGGCGATACTGATGGCAAAAATGTCAAATATAAAGTGGGCGATATGCTTATTGATACTAACTTAAAACTATTAAACTATGCCTCTTCAAGAATGAATGCTAAAGAACACGAAACATCAATGTCAAATCTTTATTTGACTTCGCTTAAATATGAAGATTATATGAGTAGTAGAAGAAGAAGATATGATGAAGAAAATCCAAGAGAATTTACTGATTATCTTCCTAATATACCTGAGGGTTATGGATTGAGTTCTACACCATTAAATGAAACAATCATGGCTGCTATGAGATTAGTTCCTGCGTTTCAAAGAAAATACTCAATCGATAAAATGAATACTGTATTTTTAACAGATGGTTCTTCTGATGGTAGAAGTGAGTATGTAGTTCCTGATAATACTGATAGATGTCGTGAATCTAAAACGGGTGGTTATAGTTATTCTCATTTCAATCCACATGGTGATAATGTCTTTGTACAAGATAAACAAAACAAAAAAAATTATCTTTGTACCACAAGATATGATTCTGTAACTGAGGCATTATTTAAAATGTTTAAAGATAAGACTGGTAGTAAACTTGTCGGTTTCTTTATCTCTGGTTCAAAAAGAATTGATAGACATACTTTAGATAGATACTTCCCTCAATATAGTAGTTATGATTCTAATACAAAAGTTTACAATAGATCAAAAGTTATGGCAGAGTTCAGAAAACAAAAATGTTTAATCGTAAAAGACAATACGGCGTATGATGAATTTTATCTCCTTGCAGGAGATGATATGAAAATTACAGATGGTCAAATGGCGACACCATCTGATAATGCTAAGAAAGGTGAGATTAAGAGATTGTTTACACAAAATCTAAAATCAAATCGTTCTTCAAGAATAGTAATGAATAAGTTTATTACACAAGTTGCCTAAATTTGAGAAGGAAAATATATTATGAAAAATATAGAAATAAAACAAAAAGAGTTCGTAGCTGTTGCCAAAGAAATGTTTGGTGATACTACAACTCAAGTGAGTCGTAAGGATGTAGTCCAAATGATTACCACTAAGGGTGTTCAGTATCCAGTATGGTTATTGAAGTCACCTGAATATAGAATCGGAAGAGGTCAGTACAGTTTACCGACTTTTGCTGAAACTATGTCAGAATCTACCGATGAAATACAGTCGGAGATTGTTAATGATTCGGAATAATAACGAATCTGTAGTGAAAAATGGGGGCAAAAACCCCCATTTTTCGAGGTGTTGCATAAATACAACACAAACTTTCGGGCAAGTCATTGAAAAACAATGCTTTTATACTACCGATAGTGCTTGATTTAGTGCTAAAAAAGTGTTATAATAATAGTATATCTTAAAAAAACTACATTATGAAAGGTAAAAATAATGAAACTAGATAACAACAAAAAAGAACTAGTAGAAAATCTGTTCGCCGAATACGGTAAGATAGAATTAACTAGATCAGAAATCAATGAGTACATTGGCAAGAATAGTCTTCCCAATCCTTCTTGGTTAAAATCAAATACTTATAAAATTGCAAGAGGCGTTTACTCTTTACCAGTTGATGGTAATGATATCTCTCCTGTGATTAAACAAGAAATACAAAAATCAAAAGTTGAAACGGCAGAGTCTGTCGGTACAGTCAACAAGGCTGCTATGATTATATCATCGCTGACTGGCGATATCGTGCCAACTAAAGATGATGTATTCGTACCCTGGGGTTACTTCAAAGATATCAAATCAATTGTTTCAAGTAAACAGTTCTATCCAATCTTTGTTACTGGTTTATCAGGCAATGGTAAAACAATGAATGTAGAACAGGCGTGTGCTCAAACCAAAAGAGAATGTATCCGAGTTAACATTACCATCGAGACTGATGAAGATGATTTACTTGGGGGTTACAGATTACAAGATGGTCAGACTGTATGGCAGAATGGTCCTGTAATCGAGGCAATGGAAAGAGGCGCTCTCTTGTTATTAGATGAGATTGACCTTGCGTCAAATAAGATTATGTGTTTACAACCTATCTTAGAAGGCAATGGCGTCTTTCTTAAAAAGATAAACAAGTTCATAAAACCTGCTAACGGTTTCAATGTGATTGCAACTGCCAATACTAAGGGGCAGGGTTCAGACGATGGCAAGTTTATCGGTACTAATATTCTTAACGAGGCATTCCTTGAGAGATTTCCGATTACTGTCGAACAGTCTTATCCTACTAATAAAATCGAGAATAAGATTTTATCAAATGTAATGTCCGATAAGGGTATGACAAAAAAAGTAGATGAGAAATTTGCTACTGACCTAGTCAACTGGGCAGATATCATTCGTAAAACTTTCTATGAGGGTGGCGTTGATGAGATTATATCTACTAGACGATTAGTTCACATTGTAGAGGCATTTGCGATCTTTAAAGATAAGATGAAGTCAATTGAAATGTGTACTAACAGATTCGATTTAGATACCAAAACTTCGTTCTTAGATTTATATACTAAGATTGATGGCGGCGAAGATGTTGCCACTTGGGGTGAACCAGAAGTCACCGAAACAGAATCCAATGATAGTGAGGAAGAGGAGATATTCTCTTAAATCTATTCATAATGTAGTGGACGCCTGGAGTTGTTACCGGGCGTCTTTACTAACGAAAGAAAAATATGCATTTAACTAAAGATCAAAAAATTTGGGTACCAGACAATGACAATTATGCTCGTTGGGGTGCCAACTATGAGCAAAAACAATTCAAAGAAGCTATGAAGTATGTTACAAATAGAGGTGTAGCATTAGATTGTGGTGGCCATGTAGGCATCTGGACTAAAAGATTATCGTATCACTTCAACCAAGTTATTGCTTTTGAACCTGTACCGAAACATATAGAGTGTCATAAAAAGAATTGTACCGAAAGTAATATTACCTTAAATGAATTTGCTTTATCGAATAAAGAAACCACTTTAAATATGAAAGTAGGTACTGGTAGAAACACTGGTAGAAGTACATTAGAATATAAATCAAAACTAGTTAAAGGTGATAACGAGATAATACAGATTAACACCAAAACATTAGATAGTTTAAATCTACCGAGAGTAGACTTTATGAAAATAGATGTAGAGAAGCACGAAATCAGTTTAATACAAGGTGGTCGTGAAACTATAAATCGGTGTAAACCGATAATCTTTATTGAAGATCATCACTACTTTTACCGAAAAGAAGGAGTGCCAACTGGTATTGATTGGTTGTCTACTATGGGTTACCGAATTGAAGATTATCTCGGTTCATATAACTATCTATTGAGGGCTTGACTTTAACTCTTAAATAGTGTATAATAAACATATGACAAAGAAACAAAAACAGAATCATCCTATACCCGATAGTATTAAGATCGGTTATGTAAACTATCAAATTGATTTTTGGCCAGATACATTTGCTTCTACAGAAGAAGCACAAGGTGAATTCTTTGCAACACATGGCAAGATCGGGTTAAAATCTTCGGCACTAGAATCTGTACACGGAACTAACACCGTACTACACGAAATCTTACACGCCATTGTTTATCAGTATGGACTAGTTGAAACGCTAGGTGACAAAGAAGAAGTAGTTGTTAATACTATGGCAAATGGATTGAGTACAGTCTTTGTAGATAATCCTTGGTTCGTAGATTATATTAAAAAATATCAAAATATAGGACAGAGTGAATAATGGAAGTACAAGTCAGAGGTAATAATGTCGAGAAGGCATTGAGAATACTTAAAAAGAAATTACAAAAAGATGGTCTTATGCAAGAGTTAAGACTTAGACAATACTATGAAAAACCTACTCTTAAAAGACAAAGAAAACATAAAGAGTCTTTAAGAAGGTCTGCTAAGACAAAGAAATTAAAATATTTGAGAGAAACTTCTTCGGAATAACTCTTAATGCAATATCAAATGCGAAGGTCGCCAGTATTTGATATCACTTAATTAGGCGACAATATCTTGAAGGAGATAATATATAATGGTTAATAAACTATCAAAAAAACAAAAGGTATTAAACCTTTTAAACAAAGGCAATGCTGTAACTTGGAATACTCTAAGAAACAAATTTGACCTAACATCACCAAGAGCAATGGTAGATCAGTTAAGAACAGAAGGTTACATGGTTTACATTAACCAAACTGCTGCTGGTACATCATACAGAATGGGTACACCGACTAAGTCAATTCTGGCTGCTGGCGTTAAAAAAGTATTTAAAGGTACTGCTAACGAAATAGTTGCTGCGGGAATTCGTGCTCTATATGGCAAACAAAAATACGCTTACTCTAATAATTAAGTCTATTTGCTGTATAAATAGTAATACTGGGCAGTCCGTAAGTCCTGGTATTTAAGAGGTAGAGTGTCTTCCGCAAAGACACCATTTGGGGTTTGACGATTGTCCCCTGTCGTGATTTATTACAGACAAAAACAATCGTTTTTATATTGGTCCATTGGTCTTCGTAGCAGTTTTAAACTGATAGATTTGGTAAGACAAGTTAGGATTAAGAGAGGGTGAGACCTACCTCCACCAATATTTTTTAAAATACTTGACATTTTAAAATCAATACTTATATAAATAACTATGAGTTGCCAATTATGGGACTCAAATTAAACTCGCTTAAAAAGGAGAAACAAAATGAATAGAACATTACAAATCTGGAATGACCTACGACCGTTTTCAGTAGGCTTCGACAACTTGTTTGAACACTTCGATATGCATTTAGCACATCAAAAGGTACAGACATTCCCCCCTTACAACATTAAAAAGATAGATGAATTCAATTGGCAGATTGAAATGGCACTTGCAGGTTTTGGCAAGAAGGACATTTCTGTTGAAACAGCTAATGGTCAACTGAAAATACAATCGGTTGATAGTGATTCTGACTCTAAAGATGATGAGGTCATACATAGAGGTATTTCAAAAAGAAAATTCACGAAACAATTTACACTCGCAGATGATGTGGTTGTAAATGCTGCTGAATTGAAAGATGGAATGCTTTTAATAGATGTTGAAAAGATTGTACCAGACGAGAAGAAACCTCGTACAATTAAAATTAAATAATGAATAAGTAAGTGTTTCGGTAGGAGGTAAATTTATTTTTACCTCCTGCTTTACTTTGCTTATAAATAATGTTATAATAAAATTGAATTTACACCAAATTCAATACTAAAACCATCTTGCTTAAAAAACAAGATACAATCAAATTAATTAATAATTAAAAGGAAACAATAAAATGAATAATACACTAAACATAAATTCTGTAGATTTAGACAAAATTAAATCATTCACACAAGAACATATCAATAAAATAATCGCAAATAATAAAGATACTCATCCAGAACTGTATAAAGAAAATAAGTACGGCAAGCTTATAGTAATTAAAGCTGTCGATCTTAAAGATATAAAGTGGCGTGGCGGAGTACAAACTTCTCAAGTTGGTGG
>ENA-ORXF01000595-ORXF01000595.1-marine-metagenome-genome-assembly--contig:-NODE-595-length-25477-cov-57.893780_pt1 | contig 25477 bp, 14 predicted proteins | sample MGYA00237864_ERZ511476 | MGnify/ENA primary metagenome ERZ511476 (study PRJEB26306, sample SAMN06343908) | marine metagenome | isolation source: coastal waters | place: Atlantic Ocean: West Antarctic...
CTTTCATTTGCTTTTAGTTCAAATTGTTTTTTTTACAGTATTAAACTTTATAGCCTTGTAGTTCAACGGATAGAATAAAAGTTTCCTAAACTTTAGATCTAGGTTCGATTCCTAGCAGGGCTACAATACAGAATTAGATTGTTATATTACATCAAATAAAAAATATTATGAATTTTAAACTTATTTCAGCTATTCTATTCATTTTTTTGGTTAGTAATTCTTACACTCAGCAGTTAAAACTTGAACAATACCCTGAGGACAACCAATTATATGCTCGCGATACAAATGATAACGCATCTGTTGTTTTTTCTGGATCACTAAGCGCAGACAGTAGGGTGAATAAACTTATTTTAAAAGTTTATAGAGACGGAATTTTATATAATGAAATTACACCTGAGGTTGAGACTAATAAATTTAATTTTTCTTTACTAATTAAGGCAGGTCTGGTTCAGTATAAATTTGAATTGTACCACAATGCTGACGGAGTCGAGAAGCTTTCGTTTGTTGCGGATAATGTAGTTTGTGGGGATGCTTATATTATTACCGGACAGTCAAATTCTCATTGGAGTAGTTTACAGTCAACATACTCAAGTCCATTTTGCAAAAGTTTTGGAGTAAAAACTGGGTATGAAAAATATTCCGATAACGATAAAAAAATAAGATGGGGTTTAGCAACTGGGAATTGTAAAACCTGCAAAGGCGAGGGTTGGGAAAAAGGATATAATGGTGGCGGATCTACTAAAATCCAACATGCTGTAGGAGTTTGGGGAATGGAATTAGCAAAATTATTGGTTGAGAAGCATCAAATACCTGTATGCATTATTAATGGAGGAAGCGGCTCTTCAACTATTGCAGAAAACATGCTATATCCTGAAAAAATTTCACTAGAAACTAGCTTTGGCAGGTTAGCTTATAGAGTAGATCAAGCAGGTCTTAAGAACGGAATTAAGGCTATTTTCTATCATCAAGGAGAATCAGATTCTAACAAACGCTATTTGTCATACGCCGATAAGTTTGACAGATTGAATAAGGATTGGAAACGAGTTTATAAAGGATTAGAAAAAATATATTTATTTCAAATACACCCAGGATGTGGAGGTGGTTTTCAATCTGAATTGCGCGAAATTCAAAATCAAATTTCAAAACGTTATGATTATATAGAAATAATGTCTACTACAGGAATTGTTGGTCACGATGGTTGCCATTTTTCATATGAAGGTTATAAAGAGTTTGCTAAGCGAATACTGCCTTTGGTTTCTAGAGATTTTTTTAAAGAATCTCAAACATCTGTTATTACTCCTCCTCAATTGATTAATGTCTATTACACTGGGAAAAAAGAAATAACATTATTTTTTGATCAGCCAATTGAAATTGAGGAACCCCTAGAGCTAAATGGATTGAAACATTTTACAAAGGATCAGTTTTTTTTTAGTGTGGAAAATAATTCTTCTCTTTTAGCTGGAGATGTAAAGAGAATAATTTCAAAAGACAAACAAATTATAATTAAGTTAAAAAGTGATAAAAAATATTCAACAATCACTTGGTTAACAAATAAAAATTATTTGAATACAAATACTGTATTTAACGGTCCATGGATCAAAGGCTTAAATAATAAGATTGGAGCGTTAAGTTTTAACAGAAGAATTATAAGATAGTTATATAGATCTAATATTTAACTTTAGTCTAGATTAGTATGTAATTCTAGTGATGTGAAAATTGATAAAGTTAAGAAGTAGTAACTGTGAGTTTATTTGATGCGTATGAAGCCGTGAAACATTTTAAAGCTCCACCGGCAGTACCAGCGGTTGTACAATCCGAAGGGTAACTATTGCCATGAGAACTACACTTAAACTTATCCTCAGAAGTATTATAAGACCAAGCATTACGTACGCCTTGATGTGGGCAACTATTTGTAAAAGCTCTGTATGTTGAGGAATCTATTTTTAAAAGAAGCATGTTTTGGGCTGTAAAATTCATCCAACCGCTGCTGTTTAAAGTGTTGAAAGTAGAGTGATTCAAGTCAATTACTACAGTACTCCCACTCACAGTATAGCCCTTAGAATCATTACTACCACCTCCATTTGATGAAGAACCTTCTTCTTCACCTCCAGATGAACATGCTTCTAACATAGTTACTCCAAAAAATGCAAGGGCAACCGAGGGACATACTTTCTTTAAAAAATCTCTTCTTTTGTTTTTCATATTTTTCAAAAATATGCATTATTTTTATTGAAATGATTTAGACTTGATCTAAATTATCTATAATCAAATAGTTAAATAACATGGGAATTTCAACGCTTGATATTATTGTTTTCATATCGTACTCTTTAATCATCCTTTTTATAGGACTGTACGTTTCTAGAGAAAAAGATGGAAAAGCTAAAAGTGCAGAAGATTATTTCTTGGCTGGTAAGTCGCTTCCTTGGTGGGCAATCGGAGCCTCGCTTATAGCTGCTAATATTTCAGCAGAGCAATTTGTTGCGATGAATGGATCTGGGTTTGCTGCAGGTTTAGCTATTGCATCTTATGAGTGGATGGCTGCAATAACTTTGCTTGTTGTTGGGAAATATTTTTTACCTATTTTCATTGAGAAAGGACTTTATACAATCCCGGAATTTATTGAAAAAAGATTCAGTACAAATTTAAAAACCATATTAGCTATTTTTTGGATTTCACTTTTTGTATTTGTTAATCTTACTACAGTTCTATTCTTAGGGGCAAAAGCTTTAGATATTGTTATAGGAACTGGAGACGGAAGCTTGTTGTTTGGAAGTATTATGGGACTTGGATTATTTGCTGCTGCCTATTCATTGTGGGGAGGACTAGCTGCAGTCGCTTGGACTGACGTTATACAAGTTGTCCTTTTGATTTTTGGAGGCTTAATGATGACTTATTTTGCTTTAACAAACGTAACAGAAAGTGGAAGTTTTTTTGATGGATTAAGTCATGTTTATAATACAGTGCCAGAAAGGTTTACAATGATTGTTTCTAAAGGTGAAATAATTAATACTAATGGAGAGGACACATGGAACAATCTCCCTGGAATTGGAGTTCTAGTTGGGGGAATGTGGGTAGCAAATCTATATTATTGGGGTTTTAATCAATATATAATTCAAAGAACATTAGCAGCAAAAAACCTTAGAGAAGGGCAGAAAGGAATAGTTTTTGCTGCTTTTCTAAAACTGTTAATGCCGTTAATAGTCGTGGTTCCAGGTATTGTTGCATATGTAATGAATTTAGATCCATCTGGTGCTTTTAATCCAGAAACAATAGATCAAATATTTATCGGAGAAAATGGTCTTATAGCAAACGATAATGCAGCGCCGTGGTTAATTAAAAACTTTATTCCATCTGGATTTTTAGGGCTTATATTGGCTGCACTTGCAGCTGCTATTGTTTCTTCTTTGGCTTCGATGTTAAACTCAACTTCAACTATATTTACAATGGATATTTATAAATCACTTATAAATAAAAAAGCTACTGATAAACAAACTGTTAAAGTCGGAAGACTTTCTGGTTTGGTTGCTTTAATCATAGCTATGGTGATTGCGCCAGGACTAGGCAATTTAGGTGAGGTTTTTCAATTTATTCAAGAATACACAGGAGTGGTTAGTCCTGGAATATTAGCTGTTTTTCTCATGGGTTTATTTTATAAAAAAGCAACAAATAACGCGGCTATTTTTGGAGTAATTTCATCGATTCCAGTAGCAATGTACTTTAAAGTGGCACCTTCAAATTGGTTGTTTACGGATGTTCCGTTCATGAACCAGATGGGAATTACTTTATTGACTACTCTGTTTATTATATTTTTGATAAGTTACCTTGAAGGGAATAAGAATAATCCTAAAGGAATCGAATTATCTAAAAAATTATTTGAAACATCTCCAAGTTTTAATATTGCCGCTATGATTATTTATATAATTACCGCTTTTTTATATGCATTACTCTGGTAGTTTATGCCTATACATTATAGTTTTTATTTTATTAATTTAATTTATTATAAGTTTGCACCTAACTATTGATTAAAATAGATAAGTGATTCATTATCAGCGATATTTAAATGTCTTTTTATTTTTATGCTTGCTCTCTTTTAGCTTGCATTCTCAGTTATTACCACCTATACAATCTTATTCACCTAAAGATTATAATGGAGCAAATCAAAACTGGATGATTACCCAGTCTAAGGATAAAGAAATATTTGTTGCTAATAATCAAGGGCTTTTAACTTTTAACGGATCTAAATGGAATATGTTTTTTTCTAAAAATGGATCTATTATTCGTTCCGTTAAATCAATTAATGACAGGATTTATACAGGTGCATTTCAGGACTTTGGATATTGGGACAAAACTAATAAGGGAATATATGTTTATACCTCTTTAGTTGAAAAATCCAATTTAATTATTGATACTGATGAGGAGTTTTGGGATGTATTAGATTATGATGATTGGGTTGTTTTTCAATCATTAACAAGGTTAATAATGTATAATAAGCTGTCAGGAAAAATTGAATTTTTCGACCCTAATGAGGTTATTTCTAATTCTTTTGTAGTAGGTTCAACTTTGTATTTTACTTTAAAATCTGGTTTATATGCTTTTGTAGATGGCGATAAATTGCTTTTGTCAAATGACCCTAGGCTTATCAACAATAAGAATTCTATTCATGTCGTTAGTATGTTTAAGAATAATAAAAATCTTCTTTTAATAACTGACGAGTTAGAGTTTTTTGAGTTATATCCAAATGGAATTTTGTTGCCTTGGAATATTCCTTCTAACCCTTTAAAAAAAGGAACAGCAGTTTATAGTGCCACTAGGCTAGTAGATAAGAGCTTTGCGATAGGTACTGTAGGACAGGGGATTATTTTACTGGATCAGAAAGGTGCTTATTTAAATTCAATTGACAAATCAAGAGGGATTGGAAACAATACTGTTTTATCTGTTTTCGAAGATTTAAACTCTAACATTTGGTTGGGTTTAGATAATGGTATTTCAGTAATAAACAGTACATCTGCTTTTCAAGTCTTTAATGATGATGATGGAGTTTTAGGAACTGTATATGCTTCTAAGCATTTTGGAGATTTTCTTTACATTGGGACTAACCAAGGTCTTTTTTATAAAAAATACAATTCTACTGATTCTTTTAAAATAATAGAAAACACCTCGGGTCAAGTTTGGAATTTAACAGTTTTAAACAATCAGCTATTCTGCGGACACAATGAAGGATCGTTTCAGGTTTTCCAGAACAAAGCCTTTAAGATTGAAGGGACTGCTGGAAGCTGGGCTTTCAAAATGCTTCCTAATTCTACTAATTTAATAATAGAGGGAAGTTATTATGGTTTTAAAATTTTAGAAAAATTAAATAATAGATGGAAGGTTCGAAACAAAATAGAAGGCTTTGACACTTCTTCAAGACTATTTGAAATTACAAAAAACAATAAAATAATTGTAAGTCATGGGTATAAGGGCGTATACATTCTTTCATTTTCTAAAGATTTTCGAGAGTTATTAAATGTCAAAACAGACACTTCAGTTTCAATAGGTGGAAATGTCAGCTTAGGCAAATTCGATGAAGAGATTTATTATAATTATGATAAAGGGTTTTATAAATTTAATAACAATTCTGATAGTTTCAAAAAAGACACTTTACTTTCAGAATTATCTTCAAAAGAACTAATAAATGGAATTATAATTAATGATGATGACAAAAAATTATGGATGTTTTCAAAAAGTTATATGCATTACATTATTAAAGATTTTGTATCTAATGAAAGAAAAATTAAATCTATTTTATTTCCTGAAAATTTAAGAAAGACAGTATTTGAGAATATTTCAAAAACTAAAGACCAACATTATATAATAGGGACTAATAATGGATATATAGATTTTAATTTAGATTCATATTCACAAGATATCCCAAAAATACAAATTGAAAAAATTGAAGTCAATGAGATTAGCAAACCATCTATTTTTCTTAAAACAGCAGAAGCTGCCGAACTAGAATACAAATTCAATAATATCAAAATTATTTTTAATTCCAGAAATTATCAAAAATTCCAGACAGTTGAGTATCAGTATTATTTAAAGGGTTATTTAGATAAGTGGAGTCCTTTAACCGAGGATTCAGAAGTTTCTTTTAATAACTTAAAGCCTGGTGATTACGAATTTTATGTGCGTTCGTATTATGGTGGTGTATCGTCGTCAGATGAAAGTGTATTTATGTTCTCCATTCAGCCTCCATGGTATTTATCAAGTTTTATGATTGCAAATTACATTTTGATGTTAGGAATAATAATCTTTTTTGTCAATAAAACTTATGTTAAATTTTACAGACAGAAAGAAGAAAAAATAATTAGAATTAACAAAAGTAAACTAGAATTAAAAGAAATTGAAAAAAAACAAGCCCTTATGTCTATTGAAAACAACAAGTTACAAGATGATATTGTTGGAAAGAATAGAGAGCTTGCTGTCTCAACTATGAGTATGATAAAGAAGAATCAATTCTTAAGCAAGATTAAATTAGACTTAAAACTAATTGAATCTAATGAAAAGATTTTTTCTGTAATTAAGATGATTGATAAAAACCTCAATAATAAAGATGATTGGAAGTTTTTTGAAGAAGCTTTTAATAATGCTGATAAAGATTTTCTAAAAAAAGTTAAAGAAACACACCCTTCACTTACAAATAATGACTTAAGATTATGCGCATATTTGCGTTTAAACCTTTCTTCCAAAGATATTGCACCTTTACTGAATATTTCTTTAAGCAGTGTAGAGATTAAGCGATATAGGCTCCGAAAAAAAATGAATCTAACGCATAATGAGGGTCTTACGGATCATTTACTAAGTTTATAATAATTTATAAATTTCTATAAATAACTTTACATTACCTATACATTTAGTTATGTAGCTAATTTTTTATAATTTTTTTTTCTATAGTTTTTTATCAATCCCCCTTTTTATACTCTATAATTTATCAATATAATAACATTTGGGTGGGTATATCGACAATATAATAAATTTGTACAGGTTATTTATTAATATTAATAATTTATAAATGTTAAGTTTAGTTTATAAACAATATCATTTTATGAAAACAAAATTCTTAAGAATTCTGTCGCCTTTTTTATTGGTGTTTGCCTTTGGTTTCTCTTTGCAAGCTCAATCAATTAGTGGGACAGTCACAGACGAAAATGGGGTACCACTTCCTGGTGCTACTGTTTTAGTTCAAGGAACTCAAAATGGGGTTTCAACTGATTTTGACGGTAATTATTTAATTGATGCTACAAACGGTGACACTCTTGTGTTTAGTTTTGTTGGATACACTTCTCAATCACTAGTTGCAAGCTCTGCAACACTTAATGTAACATTATCTGCAGACAATGCTTTAGATGAAATAATTTTAGTTGGTTATAGTACTCAAAAATCATCCAATATTTCTGGAGCCGTTACCACTGTTTCAGGTGAATATGTAGAAAAACTTAAACCACTTAGAGTTGAAGATGCTTTGCAAGGCCAGGCAGGTCTTAATGTTATTTCTAGTGGATCTCCAGGTGGAAAACCATCTGTTTTAATAAGAGGAATCACTTCTTTTTCAGGAACCGATCCCCTAGTCGTTATTGATGGTATCAATTCTTCTTTATATGACATGGATGCTATTAATCCTGCTAATATTGAAAGTATTTCTGTATTAAAAGATGCTTCTACTACTGCTCTTTACGGAGTTAGAGGTGGTAATGGTGTAATTGTGATTACTACTAAATCTGGAAAGAAAAATCAAGAGACTGTGTTTTCTTTAGACACTTCGTTTGGAATGCAAGAAGTTGATAAATTTATAGATGTTTTAAATGCATCACAATATGCAGCTATACTTAATGAAGGAAGCGTAAGTTCAGGAGGCTCAATCCTTTTCCCTAATCTTTCAGGCTTAGGAGTTGGCTCAAATTGGCAAAATGAATTATTTAGTGCAGCACCAATTTCTACAACTAATTTTTCTGCTTCTGGTGGAGATAATAAGTCTACTTATTATCTTTCGGCTGGGTATACTTCTCAAGAAGGGGTTGCCGTTGGAGGTGAAAAAGATTTTTTCGATGCAACAACTTTAACTTTAAATTACACATCTGATTTGTCAGATGATTTAAAAGCAATTGTCCACACCAAATATTCTAATCTAAAAGGAAATGGTCTTGGTGGAAATCAAATAGGGAATGCATTGAATTTTGATCCTATGGTTTCCCCTATGGTTGATGGTGCTTATGGAATGAGTAGTACAATTACTCAGGAAATCATTAATCCACTAGCTGGAGTTTCTAACTCCTACAGTGAAAATAAAACAGATAAATTAATTGGTAAAATTGAATTACAATATCAATTAATGGATAATTTTAAAATCACCTCTAGATTGGGATACTCTAGTATATGGCAACAAAGTAAAGGTTTTACACCGCTTCAATTTTATGGAGTTGGACATAACAGAACTAACGCTAATGCTGATTTATCTCCAAGAACTAAAGATGATCACAATAGAGTTTCCGAAACTAAACAAAATTGGTTTAACTATTCATATGAACTTTTTGGTAACTATGATTTTAGTTTAAATGATGAGCATAACTTCAATGTTTTTGCTGGATTTACTATTGGAAAAGGAACTAACAACCGTCTTAGTGGAAGTAACGTAGATGTTCCTTTCAATTCTTGGACTTATGCGGATTTAAGTTCTGCTGCTGGTGGAATTGAATATCAAAGTACTGGATCTTCGCAAAGTGTTAATAGAAGTGTTTCCTTAATGGGAAGAGTTGAATATGACTTTCAAGAAAAATATTTAGCTTCTATTACCGTAAGAAGAGATGGTTCTACTAGTTTTGGTAAGAACAATAAGTTTGCTGTTTTCCCTTCTGCATCATTTGGATGGGTAGCGTCAAATGAAGATTTTTTCAATTCTCAAGCTATTAACTTTTTAAAAGTAAGAGCTAGTTACGGAACTGTTGGAAATGATAATGCATCTCCGCAGTTTGGAACTATTTCAACTTTCCCTAAATATACATTTGGAGAAACTATCTATCCAGGTTCTACATTATTAGGAATTCCTAATAATGATGTTTCATGGGAAAATCAAACACAGACAAATATTGGACTTGATTTAAGAATGTTTGATTCTAAATTAAAATTTACAACTGATTACTTTATTAAGACAGTAGATGACTTATTATTTAGTCCAACATTATCTCTTTATTTAGGTATCCCTAGTTATCCAGTTGCTAATATTGGAAAGACAGAAACTAAAGGATATGAAATTAGTTTATCATATGGTGATGAAATTGCTAAAAATGTAAGTTTCAGCTCTACGTTTAATTTCACTACTGCTGAAAATTTAGTAAAAGAAATTAATAATGGAGATAAATATATATGGGGAAGTGGTTATGGAATTCCTTTTACACAATTAACACAATTTAGGCAAGGTGAATCTCCAGGAATATTCTGGGGTTATAAAACTGCTGGTATCTTTCAAAACCAGACTGATATTGATGCGTGGGCTACTCAACCAAATGCACAACCTGGAGATATTAAATTTGTTGATGTAGACGGTAATAATAAAATCGATGCTGAGGATAGAACTAAAATTGGAGATCCATTTCCAGACTTTACTTTAGGCTGGAACTTTGCTTTAACTGTTTCAGATTTTGATTTATCAGTATTTACTTATGCATCTGTAGGAAATGATATTTTTAGAGGATATGAAAGAGGATTAAATTACACGAACAAATTTGCGTCAGTTTTAAACAGATGGACTGGAGAGGGTACAAGTAATACTGAACCTAGATATTCTTTTATTGATGCTAATAACAACAGTAGAGCTTCTGACAGGTATGTAGAAGATGGAAGTTTTGTTAAAATCAAAAACATTCAGTTAGGATATAACTTTCCTTTATCTGAGACTTCTCCTTTTACTAGCTTAAGAGTTTATGCTCTTGCTAAAAATGCCTTCACATTCACTGATTATACAGGATATGATCCTGAAATTTCAAATGGTGGAAGTCCAGTCCTAGATACAGGAATAGACAGAGGAACATATCCATCTCCAAGAATTATTTCACTTGGTTTAAATATTAAATTTTAAAAAATATATCACATGAAAAACAAAATTTTTAATAACATTTTATTAGTCGTCCTTTCATTAAGCTTATTTAGCTGTGAAGATTATGTTGACTACGAAGCATCTGAATCATACACTATTGTTGCAGGTGATTATTTTAAAACTACTGCTGACTTCGAAGCAGCTTTAATCGGAACTTATGATGTCCTTCAGTGGAATATTTATAGTGTAATGATTGGAGATATAGCTTCTGATAACTCATTATGTGGAGGAGAAAGTGCTACCGATGTAGTAGGATTACAAAAAATTGATGATATGATTCATGACCCGGTTAATGATCAATTAACTTCAACTTGGAAATGGATGTATGAAGGAATCAATAGAGCTAATTACTTGGTAGAAAATAAAGGTAAATTAGAATTTTCTAGAAAAGCAGAACTTTTTGGTGAAGTTCAATTTTTAAGAGCTTATTACTACTTTGAATTAGTTAAAATTTTTGGAGATGTTCCTTTGTTTACAACTTCTAGACTAACAGCTGGAGATTCAGGAACTTTATCAAGATCACCTAAAGTAGATGTTTATGCTCAAATCGAAGCTGACCTTAAGGCCGCAATTACTGCGCTTCCTGCTGCGAAAAGTGCAGACGGAAGAGCAACTTCTTTTACTGCTCACGCTTTACTTGGGAAAGTATATCTATATCAAAATAAATTCGATCAAGCTGCGAGTATATTAGAGCCTTTAGTTGGCCTTTATTCACTACCTGCAAATCCCCAAGATGTATTTTTAACATCCGGAGAAAATGGGGCTGAATCAGTTTTTGAAGTACAGCATTCAAAAAATTCAAATTGGTGGGACTGGGGTTTCCCTCAAGGATCTGAAGGAAGCTTCGGAATTATCCACCATGGAATTAGAGGATATAATGGCACCGTTTATGCTCAAGGATGGAGTTTTAATCTTCCTTCAAAAGACCTTTTTGATGCGTATACGGTCGGAGATAAAAGAAAAAAAACAGCCGTACTTGATATAGCTGCATGGGCAACTGCTACTGGAGCAGAATACACAAATGGTTACGAACATACAGGCTACTTTAATCATAAGTATATTCCAAGAGCTGGAGCAAGTGCTTCTCAGCAAGAGTTAAATTATGAAACTAACTATAGAGCTATTAGATATGCTGATGTTCTTTTGATGGCATCTGAAGCTAATAATAGAAAATCTAGCCCAGATGATACAAAAGCTCAAAACTATTTAAATCAAGTTAGAGCTAGAGCATTTGGAAATGATTCACAAGCATCTTCTGCAACTGGAGCTACTTTAACTAGTGAGATTTGGGATGAAAGAAGATTAGAACTAGCTATGGAAGGTCAAAGATTTTTTGATTTAGTTAGAACTGGTGAAGCGGCATCTAAAATTTCAGGTTTTGTTGCTGGAAAACACGAAGTTTTTCCTATTCCGCAAACGGAAATTGATATTTCTGGATTAACTCAAAACTCTGGATACTAATAAATAATAAATATTAATATGAAAACAATAAATAAAATATTTACATTACTCTTTGTTTTTACAGCATTTGTAAGCTGTAAGGAAGATTTTCTAGAGGAAACTGACTTTGGAATAGTCGCTCCTTCAAATGTTTCGGCAAATTTTGTAATTACTCAAGATAATACTGGGTTAGTTACTATCACACCTGAAGCTGAGGGTGCTCTTCATTATGATATTACTTCTTTTGGAGATGGATCTGACGCTGTTGAAGGTATTAAGCCTGGAACCAGTGTACAACACACATTTGCTGAAGGATCATATGACATTCAAATTACAGCAACTGGACTAAGCAATTTTAAAACTTCTAATACTGTTCCTTTAACTGTATCTTTTAAAGCTCCAGAAAATTTAGAAGTTAAATTAACTTCAAATGCTTTAACTCTTGCAGTTTCTGCAACAGCTGATTACGCTGCTTATTTTCACGTATACTTTGGAATTGATGGCGAAGAACCAGTTGAGTTAGCAATTGATGGCTCTGTGAATTACACATACGCAACCGGAGGTGATTATGATGTAAAAGTTATAGCATTTAGTGGTGGTGCTGCAACAACTCAGAAAGTTGAAACAGTGACAATGTTTACAAAAACACTTTTACCAATTGATTTTGAAAGTTTTGATAAAAGCGTATTTATTAGTTTCGGAGGAACAAGCAATGATGTAATCGCTAACCCTGATGCAAATGGAAATGCTTCAGCTACTGTTGGAAAAGTTACAAAAGGTGCTGGGGAAGTTTGGGCTGGTAATGTTATAACTACAACAAATCCAATTGCTGATCTTGCAGTTAAAAATCAAATCAAGCTAAAAGTATGGTCTCCAAGAGCTGGAAGTTCTATGACTATGAAGTTAGAAAATATTGATGATGCTAACATTAATAGTGGTGAAATCACTGTTTCTGTTGTTGGTAATAGTGCATGGGAAGAAGTAGTTTTTGACATGAGTGCAATTGATTCTAGTAAAGAGTACAGAAAAATCGTATGGTTCTTTGATTTAGGTACTCAAGGCGAAGGTGGTGATGCATGGACTTTTTATGTTGATGATTTTTCACAAACTGCTAAAGTTACTGAACCTTTGGCTGCTGCTCCAACACCAGGAGCTCACCCTGATAATGTTGTTTCTGTTTTTAGTAATGCTTATACTGATGTAGGTGTTTCTGAATGGAATCCAAACTGGGGACAATCAACTACAATGGAAACTGTCAAAATTGACGGCAACGAAACTTTAGTTTACAGCAATCTAAATTACTCTGGTATTGTGACTAATTACGATCCTGGCACATCTCTAGCTGGAAAAACATATGTTCATTTCGATTACTGGACTCTTGACGCAACTAAGCTGGGACTTAAACTTGTTAATACATCACATGCTGGTCAACCAGAAAAAGAAGGACTAGTTAATGTATCATCGATCACAAAAGGAGAGTGGGTAAGTGTAGATATTCTACTTTCAGAGTATACTAACGATACATCTAAATTTATGCAATTAGTTTGGGATGGTGCTGCTGGAAAGATATGGATTGATAATCTTTATTTCTACAACGAACCAGGAGATGCTCCAACAGCTGCTCCTGCAGCACCAACTGCTGCTGCTGCTGATGTTGTTTCTGTATATAGTGATAGTTACACAGATGTCGTTGTTACAGATTGGAACCCAGATTGGGGACAATCAACAACTTTGGAAACCGTAACAATTGGTAGTGATAACTTTTTAAAGTATTCAAACTTGAACTATTCAGGTCTTGTTACAAATTATGATCCTGGAACTGATATTAGTGGGATGAACTATGTTCATTTTGATTATTGGACTAATGATGCCACTAAACTTGGACTTAAATTAGTAAACACAGCTTACGCAAATAATGATGAGGGTAAAAAAGAATCACTTGTCTTAACATCATCTATTGTTAAAGGTGGATGGGTAAGTGTTGATATTCCACTTTCAGAATATACTAATGATGCTTCTAAATTCATGCAATTAGTATGGGAAGGTAATGGAACGGTTTATATAGATAATTTATATTTCTTTAATAATAAACCTACAGCCGCCCCTGCAGCACCAACTGCTGCTGCTGCTGATGTTGTTTCTGTATATAGTGATAGTTACACAGATGTTGTTGTTACAGATTGGAACCCAGATTGGGGACAAACTACTACTTTAGAAACAGTTACTATAGCTGATAATAATTTCTTGAAATATTCTAATTTAAACTACTCAGGTCTTGTTACAAATTATGATCCTGGAACTGATATAAGCGCTATGACACATGTTCGTTTCGATTATTGGACTATAAGCTCTACTAAACTAGGACTTAAACTAGTTAACACTGCTTATGACAATGGTGATGCAAAAAAGGAAGCTTTAGTTTCTGTCTCATCTGTAACAAAAGGAGAGTGGGTGAGTGTTGAAATTCCACTTTCAGACTATACTAACGATTCTTCAAAATTCATGCAATTAGTATGGGATGGAGATGGAGAAGTTTATATAGATAATTTATACTTTGTTAAAAAATAAAAATTTATTAATTATGAATAAAATAAAAATGATATATCGATCAGTTCTTTTGCTTTCTATTTTATCCTTTGTTGGATGTGAGAAAGAAAATTATGAACTTGGAAACATAGTCGCTCCTTCAAATTTAGAAATTAGTGCCGAAATAGTTGGAGTTGATGAGGCTAATCCTAATGGAGACGGAAGTGGAACTGTACACTTTAACTTTAGTGCTAATGATGCAATAACATATAAATATATATTTGATGGCGTTGAGACTTTAGTTCCCTCTGGAAAACATACAATTAATTTTAGTGTTACTGGAACACGTACTTATGTTGTGACTGCGGTGGCAATTGGTTCAGGTGGAACAACATCAATGAAGTCTATTGCTGTTAAAGTTTTTGCAAATTATTCTCCTCAACCAGAATTTTTAACAAATTTAACTAGTAATTCGTCTAGAACTTGGAAACAAAACACTGAAGAAGGTGGATATGTTGGAGTAGGACCAGCTGGTGGTGATGCTCCTATTTGGTATACCGCTAATCCAAATTCAAGAGCTGATACTGGAGCAGATGATGATACTTGGACTTTCAGTTTAGAAGGAAAAGGGTTTACTCACACTACAAATGGTGGTACTGCAGTTAAAACTGAGTATGCTGGAGATCTTCCAGGTGGAACAGATGAAGAAAAAGATGATACTCATAAAAATTTCGTTTTAGAAAATTATACCGAAAAATGGAATGTAACAGCACCAGCAGGTGTTGAAACAATATCTTTGACGGGTTATGGTTTCTTTTCGCTGTATACAGGAACTCATGATTATACGATTGTTTTTCCAACCAGTAACACTATGGAACTTACGACAACTGATGTCAATGGAAGAAAATGGTATTATAAATTAATTGCCGTAGAATAATTTTGTTTAGATTGAAAAAACCTGAAGAGAGTAAAATTTCTTCAGGTTTTTTTTTAATTAGATTTTAAAATGATTTTTCAATCAGGTTAGTCTTAATAACTTTATAGAATCTATTATTAAAACTTATGATTAAGTAATTTAATATTATATCAACAAGAATGGTTTATGACTTAATGAAATCAATAAAGTTATTTTTTTGTATAATTATTTTTATATCATGCTCTGGTGGAATATCAGATGATGGAGTTGGACCTGATCCTGTTGACCCCCCAACTGAAATTATTCCTTCAAGCTTACGTTTATCAATCGATATAACAGGTTCAAACGCTGATAATTCTAATGGAGATGGTTCAGGATTAGTTAAATTCACAGCTACTGCAATTAATGGAGTTTCATATAGTTTTCGATTTGGAACTGGTGATTCAAAGACTAGTACAGGTTCTGCTGAATACACTTATAAGGAAATTGGCACTAAAACTTACAATATTAAGGTGTTGGCCTATTCTTCAACTAATAATTATATTAGTATTGACAAAACAATTACTGTTTATGTTAAGCCTAAATCTGAGCAAACTCTCTTAGAATTATTGGCAGGTGACTCTTCAAAAACTTGGAGAATTAATTCTGCACAAGATGCTCATTTTTCAAATGGGGTTCAAGAAAAACGATACTCTACTTATTGGGAAGCTTATGCCTTTTCAAAATCAAATAAAGGGTTTTATGACGATGAATATACTTTTAATATAAATGGGACCTTCTCTCACAAAACAAATGAAACAGTTTTCGGAAAAGGCAGTTATTTAAATGATGATTTTGGCACGACTTCTCAAACACCAAATTCAGATGGAGAAATAGAAAACTATCCGCTTAGTAATTATGAGACAACATTTTCTACAAAAAAAGAAGATGATCTTGATAAAGTGGAATTAGGCGCCAAAGGTTTTATAGGTTTTTATGTTGGAGAACATAGTTATACTATTGAATGCTATGATTCAGAAAACATATACTTAAGAACTGTTGATGATCAGGATATTGCTTGGTACGTATGGCTTACAACCAATGCTGTTTCAAGTATTCATCCTAAGGATCAATTTACTACTAAAGTTTGGTCTGATGAATTTGACTACACGGGTGCTATTGATTCAGACAAATGGGTTCACGAAGTAGGAGATAGCTGGTATAATAATGAGGTTCAATCTTACACAAGTAGATTAGATAATTCTAAAGTGGAAGATGGTAAATTAAAAATCATTGCTAAAAAGGAATCTTACAACGGAAATAATTATACTTCTGCGAGAATAATTTCTAATACGAAGAAGGACTTTTCTTACGGAAGAATCGATATAAAAGCAAAAATACCAGGAAAAAAAGGTACTTGGCCAGCCTTATGGTTGTTAGGTTCAAATTTCAAAACTGTTACTTGGCCAGCATGCGGTGAAATAGATATTCTAGAATCGGCCCAATCTAATAATTTTAAAGTTCAATCTACAGTTCACCATCCTGATAATTATGGTGCAGGGGATTCTCATATTAGTAACGATTACAACGATATCACAGAAGTATTTCATATTTATTCCCTTGTTTGGACTAAGCAGGCATTAACATTTTATGTAGATGATAAGCCACATCATTTAGTGGGAAATTCTTGTGCTCTTCCTTTTAATTGGAATCAGTTTATCATTTTAAACGTTGCTATGGGAGGAACTATGGGAGGTGAAATTGCAGAGGATTTTGACAGGGATATAATGGAAATCGAATATGTAAGAATTTATCAATAGAAGAATTGATTATTTATTAAACTTAAGAATGACTAACAATAAAATATATTTAGGAAATACCGAAGCCCACTTATTAAATCCCGAAGTCAGTGGCGAGTTGGTTGAAATAAAAGGAGAAGAATTTTACAAAATTTCTAACGTAAACTCCATGCGTCCTTTTTTTATGAGTATTGTAAGTGATTCCAATCATTGGATGTTTATTTCAAGTACAGGGTGTTTGTCAGCTGGAAGAATAAACAGTGATTCAGCTCTATTTCCTTATTATACTGACGATAAAATCACAGAATCTGAAGAGATTACAGGAAGTAAAACTTCCTTGCTTGTTTCAAAAAACAACAAAAAATATCTCTGGGAACCCTTTTCTAGAAAACTAAGTTGTATTTATAAGACAACAACAAATCTTTACAAAAATTCAATTGGAAATAAAATAATTTTCGAGGAAATCAATCACGATTTAGAGATGAAATTTTCGTATCAATGGAACTCAAGTGATCAATATGGCTTTGTTAGAAAATCTAATTTAACAAACAACGGTTCATCTGATGTTCAGTTAGATTTACTAGATGGAATACAAAATATTATTCCCAGCGGGGTTAATGAAGAGCTACAAAACAGATCTAGTAATCTAGTTGACGCTTACAAAAAGTGTGAGCTTGAAACTGATTCAGGATTAGCTATATACTCTTTAAGCGCAATTATAGTTGATAAGGCAGAACCCAGTGAGGCTTTAAAAGCTAATACTGTATGGTCTTGTGGTATAGAAAACCCTAGATATTTACTTTCTTCTTTGCAAATTGAAAATTTTAGGCAAGGAGGTGAATTAACCCAAGAAGATAATATTAGAGCCGAAAAAGGAGCTTATTTTATTACTACAAACTTAAAACTTTCCAGCAATAAGTCTAAAAACTGGATGATAGTAGCTAACGTAAACCAAACGAATTCTGACATAATTCGTATAAAACAGCTCATAAAAAATAGTTCAAGTTCATCGACTGATATTGAAAATGATATTCAAGCTGGATCAAAAAAGTTAATACAAATAGTAGGATCCTGCGACGGAATTCAAAAGACAGATGATACGCTTAGAAATATTCGTCATTTTTCTAATACCATGTTTAACTTAATGCGTGGAGGAATATTTGATAATAATTATCAAATAGAAAAATTAGACTTCATTGCTTATATATCTAAGGCCAATAAAAAAGTATACAGCGATAATATTGAAATATTAAATTCTCTCCCTCATTTGTTTTCTTTAGATAATTTGAAGCTTATTTATGAAAATAATAATGATACAGATTTTGAACGCTTATGCTTTGAATATTTACCTTTAAAATTTAGTAGACGACATGGAGATCCAAGTCGACCATGGAATAAATTTTCTATAAATACAAAGAGCGAAGAAGATGGATCTAAAGTTCTAGATTATCAAGGAAATTGGAGGGATATATTTCAAAACTGGGAATCATTAGTGCATTCTTATCCAGAGTTTATTGATGGAATGATTCATAAATTTTTAAATGCTACAACATTTGAAGGGTACAATCCTTATAGAGTTACTAAAGATGGTTTTGATTGGGAAACAGTAGAGCCAGATAATCCTTGGGCTTATATTGGCTATTGGGGAGACCATCAAATTATATATCTTCTTAAATTTTTAGAATTTATTGAAGATTATTATCCAGAAAAACTATTAAAGTACTTTTCAAAAAATGTGTTTGTGTATGCTAATGTTCCTTATAAAATAAAAAGTTATAATGATATTTTAGTGGATTCTAAAAATACTATTGATTTTGATCATGAAAACGAAAAGAAAATTCAAGATAACAGGATAAAAATTGGAGTAGATGGAGCTCTTTTACAAAGCCCAAATAATGATATTTATAAAGTAAATTTTATTGAAAAGATTCTAGCAACTGTTTTATCAAAAATTTCAAATTTCGTTCCTGAAGGAGGTATATGGATGAATACTCAGAGACCTGAGTGGAATGATGCTAATAATGCTTTAGTTGGAAATGGAGTTTCAATGGTAACGGTTTATTATTTGAGAAGGTTTTTAAACTTTTTTGATAAAATTCTTGACGAAAGTAAGGTTGACAAGGTCAATATTTCTTTAGAGTTATTTGATTTCTATAATGAAATTCACAAGGCATTTCAAAACAATAAACATTTACTCTCAAAGGATATTTCTGATATTGATCGTAAAGTCATATTAGATCTTCTTGGAAAGGCAGGAAGTGTCTATAGAAATGTTATATATAATCATGGGTTTTCATCAAATAAACAAAGTTTATCAATAAAAAAATTAAGAAGTTTTATTGAAACTTCCTTGGCATACTTAGATCACACTATTTCGGCTAATAAAAGAAAAGATAGCCTATACCATGCTTACAATTTAATGTCGATAAAAGGAAATGATAAGGTTATTATTTCAAATTTGCCAGAAATGTTAGAAGGCCAAGTAGCAATATTAAGCTCAGGATATCTTTCAGCAACAGAAAGTTTAAAATTATTGGACAGTCTAAAGCAAAGTAAGTTGTTTAGAGGTGATCAATCTAGTTACATTTTGTACCCTAATAAAGACTTAGGGCGTTTTATTGAAAAAAATAACATTTCTAAAGAAAATATTCTAAAGTCAATTTTATTACAAAAGTTGATTGAAGATGGCAATTATCAAATTGTCAATAAAGATTTATTGGGAGGATACCATTTTAACGAAAACTTCAATAACGCAAACTGTTTAAAAAAAGCTTTAAAAATTCTTCCCAAGCACTACAACAGTCTTGTAAAAAATGAAATGTCAGAAATTCTTCAAATTTTTGAAGAAGTGTTTGATCATAAATCATTTACAGGAAGATCAGGAACGTTTTTTGGATATGAAGGTCTTGGCTCTATTTATTGGCATATGGTTTCAAAGCTTTTATTAGCAGTATTTGAAGTCATTAAGTCAGCTAATCAGCAAAATGATGATAAAGTGATAGTTGATAAGTTAATTGATCATTATTTTGAAATAAATGAAGGAATTGGGGTTAAAAAATCTCCTAAGTTATACGGGGCTTTTCCAACAGACCCTTATTCGCATACACCAGAAGGAAAGGGCGCACAGCAGCCTGGAATGACAGGTCAGGTAAAAGAGGACTTATTAAGTAGGTTTGGGGAACTGGGTATTCAAATTGACAAGGGCATCCTTTGCTTTAACTCTGAAATTTTAAAAAATGATGAGTTTCTAAAAAAGGATCAAATATTCAATTATATAACTCTTGACAAAAAAAGTAGTTCAATTAAGCTATGTAAAAACTCTATAGGATTTACATATTGTCAAGTTCCAATTATATACCAAAAATCAAATGTTTCAAAAGCGATTGTTTATTTAAACAGTGGAAAAACTATTGAATTCATGAGCAATAAACTAGATAAAAAAATTAGTTTATCAATTTTTAAAAGAACTAACGAAGTTAGCAAGGTTGTGGTGTTTATTTTAAAAAATAATTTCCAAACATAATAGAGTTAATTATGAAAAATCTATTAAGATATAATGTTGTGTTACTGTTGTTAATCAGTATTTTAATTTCTTCTTGTGAAAACAAAAAAGAATTAAGTATTAGGGATAAATCAGCATCTGAAATCTTAGGAAATCCAAATTATTTGGCAATTTCGTACGGTGGTTACAGAAATACAACTCGTGATATTCAACCTACTATTCCAGAGTTAAAAGAGGATCTTAAAATTCTATCTGCTATGGGAGTGAAAATTTTAAGAACTTATAATTTACAATTAGAACAAGCTCCAAATATTTTAAAAGCAATTAGAGAACTGAAAACTGAAGATTTATCTTTTGAAATGTATGTTAAATTGGGTGCTTGGATTGATTGTGAAAATGCATGGACCTCAAATCCAAATCATGATAAAGAAGATGAATCTGCTAATTCAATTGAAATTCAAAAAGCAATAAATTTAGCAAATTTATACCCTGATATTGTAAAAATTATTGCTGTAGGAAATGAAGCTATGGTTCATTGGGCATCGAGTTATTATGTTCAGCCTACAGTTATTTTAAAATGGGTAAATCATTTACAAAATTTAAAAAATCAAAATAAACTTTCTAAAACCCTTTGGATAACAAGCTCAGATAATTTTGCATCCTGGGGAGGAGGAGATTCTTCTTATCACTCAAAAAGTTTGAAAGCCCTTATTGATGCAGTAGATTATATTTCAATGCATACATATGCCTTTCATGACACTCATTACAACTCAGATTTTTGGGAATTAAGTGAAAGTAATAAAGCTCAATTTTCAGAAATGGCTTTAATAGAAAAATCTATGGAAAATGTTTACTCTCATTCTATTTCACAGTACAATAGTGTTAAGAACTATATAAATAGTCTTGGGATCAAAAAACCAATCCATATTGGAGAATTAGGTTGGGCTACTGTATCTAGTGGTTTTTATGGTAAAAAAGGATCTCATGCAGCTGATGAATTAAAGCAAGCAATGTATTTTAAGCAAATGCGAGAATGGACTAACTCAGAAGAAATTTCTTGTTTTTATTTTGAAGCATTTGATGAACCATGGAAAGATCCAAAAGGAAACTCAAATGGTTCTGAAAATCATTTCGGTTTATTTACTGTCGAAGGAAAAGCAAAATATGCTCTTTGGGATAGCGTAGACAATGGAGTTTTTAAAGGATTAACAAGAAATGGAAATTTAATCGAAAAAACATACAATGGTAGTCGAAAAAATTTATTGAAAGATGTGTTAATTCCCAAGTTAATTAAATCAAAATTAAAGATAAGTGAAAATAATTAACATAATAATAGCATTTGTTTCATTTATTTCTGTTGAACCAACAAGTTATAATAATTATGAAATTGACGTAGTAACCACCTCTAAAAGACAACTATTGTTGAATAATATCCCTTACTTCATAAAAGGAGTTTGTTATCATCCAGTTCCTAAAGGAAGCACCAAAAGAAGCTTTAGTAGTATTGATCAAGATCTGAGTTTAATGAAAGAGGCAGGGGTTAACACCATAAGAGTTTACGAACCAATTGATCAAATCGAAGTTTTAAATAAAATTGAACAAGCTGGCATTAAAGTGATTATTAGTTTTGGGTTTAATCAAAATGGTTATTATGATATTTTATCTGGAACTTTTATTGACTATATAAACAAGTTTAAAAATCATAATGCTATTTTATTTTGGGAATTAGGTAATGAGTATAACTATCATCCAGAATGGTTTGATGGGGATGTTAACAACTGGTATGATGCTCTTAATAAATCTGCACTTTTAATTAAAGATAACGATAAAAATCATCCTGTAGCTACAGCACACGGTGAATTGCCCGATTCAGAAGCTTTAAGTTCTAATACCAATATTGACATTTGGGGATTAAATGTTTATAGGTGGGATGACCCCTCCTCAATTTTTAAACAATGGGAATTAGTAAGCGATAAGCCAGTCTATCTTTCAGAAGCAGGAAGCGATAGTTATATGACAATTGAAAAAAATGGTTATTTAAAAGGTGAAAATCAAAAAGCACAAGCTGATGCAAATTCTAAAATAATTGATGCTGTGTTTCAAAATTCTGAGATTGTTTCTGGACTGTTTGTTTTTTCATTTTTAGACGGATTATGGAAAGCAGGAAACCCAGAAAAACAAGATATAGGTGGGTGGGCTCCAAATAGTATGGGAGTTCCCTATGACGGAGCGCCAAATGAAGAGTTTTGGGGGATTATAGACATAGATAGAAATAAAAAAGAAACATTTAATGTTTTGAAAGACAAGTTTAACAGATAGTATTATAAAAAATAGTAATAAATCCTCAATCTATAAAAATGGTTGTTATACAAACTAATAAAATATGAGAAATTCTAATTCAGAAGTTTCAATTAAAGTTCCAATGAGTCAAAAGATCGCTTTTGGTTTTGGGATGCTAGCCAATCAAATGTTTCCTGCAGCTCTTGGAATTTTCATGGTAGTTCTTGTACAAGATTTAGGTTTTCCTCCTTTATTATGGGGACTTATTTTCTTTTTACCACGTTTTTTTGATGCAATAACAGACCCAATAATGGGGTTTATTTCTGATAATACAAAATCAAAGTGGGGAAGAAGAAGACAGTATGTTTTCATTGGAGCAATAGTAATGGGTGTATCATTTATAGCAATGTGGCAATTGTTTGCTGAAAATGGATTGACTTATAATTTTTGGTATTTTTTAATATTATCATTTGTATTTTATCTTGGTTTAACCATTTTTAGCGTGCCTTATGTTGCAATGGGTTATGAAATGAGTAATGATTTTCACGAACGAACAAAAATAATGGCCGTTGCACAGTGGATTGGCCAATGGGCCTGGATTATAGCTCCTTGGTTTTGGGTTATAATATATGATCCAACTTGGTTTGAAAATGCAGAATCAGGGACACGAGAATTGTCAATTTATGTAGGAATTGCCTGTACAATTTTAGCTATTATTCCAGCAATTTTTATAAAAAGTAGATCAACGTTATCTGATGATAATTTAAAACCCTTAACAACTTCAAATTTTAAAAGCAGTATAAAAGATATTGTAAAAACATTTATAGATGCTTACAATAATAAACCTTTTAGAAAATTATGTATTGCTACGTTTTTAGTTTTTAATTCTTTTCAAACTATTGCAGCTTTTTCCTTTTTTATAATAGTGTATCATTTGTTTAATGGAGATGCAACAGCAGCTGGTTATTGGCCTACTCTACATGGTTCTGTAGGAGCTTTAGTTACTACTTTTTTAGTAATACCTGTTGTTACAAAAATGTCTCAAAAAGTTGGTAAAAAGAATACATTTATGATTTCTCAAGGAATTTCTGTTATTGGATATGTATTGTTTTGGTTTTTATTTATCCCAGGTAAACCATATATGTTTTTGTATGCTTTACCATTTTTTTCGTTTGGAATTGGAGGTTTGTTTACCCTTATGATGAGTATGACTGCGGATGTTTGTGATTTAGATGAGTTAAATAATGGTTTGCCAAGAAAGGAAGGAACTTTTGGAGCACTCTATTGGTGGATGGTTAAGTTTGGATCAGCATTAGCAGGCTTATTTAGTGGATTTATTATGGCCTACGTTGGTTTCACACCTGATGTTGCTAATCAACCTGACGAAGCAATTACTGGTTTAAGAATTTTTTATTCATTAGTTCCTATTATTGGAACATTAACAGCTATGTATGTGATGAAAAATTATGATTTAACAGAAAAACGTGCTAATGAAATTTCAAAAATTTTATCAAGTCGTAGAAATAAAATATAAGTTCAATTATAAAGTAAAATTAACCCATAGAATTTTTTAATGTAGGTTACATATAAACTTAAACAGATAGTTAATAGTGAAAATTTATTTTAACAATATCAATCTAAAAATAATATTATTATTCAGTTTGTTATTTGTTAATTTTTCTTTTTCCCAAGGCCTTAAGACAAGTTTTTAGTGTTTTGTAAAAACTTAATTAAAAAGCATTATTTTTATTTGAAATAAATTTTTATTTAAATGAGATTACTTATTTTAATTTGTCTTTTAATGGCTTCTTGTTCTAAATCAACAAAAAATAATAATCCTATAAATAATTCAATTAATTATTTTGAATTGAACTCATTTGTTAAAGATTCTATGCCAATTTCATCAGATTTAAATTCTAATTATAATCAAGTATTTAATTTGTGGAAAGATATTGATGTCTTAAAAAAGGCCACTACATTGTCAAAAATTGATACAAGACAATTACTATATTTTATAGAATCTTATAAGTTAGAAATAGATGAAATTAATGAAATTCATATCCCTGCTGTTTTAAACATCCCCTCCATTTTGGGAAGATTCAGAGTTTTTAAAACAGACGTATTGAAAATAAACACTAAGGAAGACTTAAATAATAATAATTTAAAAACTTTTAAAGAGAATCTTATAAAAATAACAGACTCCTATAATGCATTAATTAGAAGAATGAATGCAGTTGCAAAGGAAAGTGTTGAAATTAATAATAATTCAGACGAATTTAAATTTGATTAAAAATCAAGTTTAGTTATTCATTCAACTGTATTGATTCGTTGAGTTTTTCAAGCTGAAGTTCAATTTCTTGATCCTCAATTTTTCTAAAAAGTAATGAACTTTTCTCAATCTTATCAGAAATTATAGGAGAGTCCTTAGAAATAGAGTCCCATTCAACATTCTTAATATTAAAGATTGTTTTAAGTTTTTCAGATGTATTAGGTAAAAAAGGCTCACAAACTAAACCTAGAACTCCGCAGATTTGCAAACTAATATTCATTATAGTTTTTACCTTTTCAGAGTCATCTGTTTTAATTAATTTCCAAGGTTCTTCGTCAGCAAGATATTTGTTACCCAACCTTGCTAAGTCAATCATGATATTAACAGATTCTCTAAACTTGAATTTCTCAATAGAATCTCCAATTTTTTTTGGAAACGAATAGACTTCACTGATTAAGTTTTGTTCTTTGTCATTTAAAATTCCAATAGAAGGAACTTTACTGTCATAATATTTTTGAGTCAACACAGCTACTCTATTTATAAAATTTCCTAAGATGGCCACTAACTCATTATTGTTTCTAGCTTGAAAATCTTTCCAAGTAAAGTCATTGTCTTTATTTTCTGGTGCATTAGTAGT
>ENA-ORXF01000597-ORXF01000597.1-marine-metagenome-genome-assembly--contig:-NODE-597-length-25466-cov-4.543582_pt1 | contig 25466 bp, 18 predicted proteins | sample MGYA00237864_ERZ511476 | MGnify/ENA primary metagenome ERZ511476 (study PRJEB26306, sample SAMN06343908) | marine metagenome | isolation source: coastal waters | place: Atlantic Ocean: West Antarctic...
TCCACTGACCAATCATGAAGCTGCTGATAATTATCAAATGTTAAGCCAAGTTTTTGCTCAAGATGCTCGCCAAAGCGATTTAAATTACTGCCCTCAATTCGCTCAATACTCGGCTGCCAGAGTGGCTGTATGCTATTGCGACTCATTAGTTTAATCTCTTGGGGTTAGTATCAATTGGCGGAGGCTGTGAGAGCTTAATATTTAACTCTACTTGTATCAAATAAACAATTACCAAATCTCAACATTTAGATCGACGTATATTAAATAAATACTAGCTTTTGTGCATGACTAAAATAGCAGCAACTTTAGGCTTAGAGTCATCAAAGAGCATGAGGATACTTTGTGCAAAGTTCAGGGCAATCGAACGATTAGTTGCATTAATCGGGCTTATTCACCCTTTATCATCCCATCAAATAATTTTCGGGAAATAATAGCACCGCGATGTTGAATAACTTTGCTAGATAACCGATGGCCCAATGCGGCACATTTCGGGGGAAGCGCGTCTCCTAGGATACGATTAGCTAAATAGCCAGCACTGAATGAATCCCCTGCTGCAGTAGTGTCTAGAATTTTTTCAGAAGGAATGCTCACAGCTTCGACGCTATATATATTTTCATTAGTTTCGATAAGGCAGGGTTTTGCACCACGTTTAAGTACCACTTCGGGTATGCCATAAAGACGATTTCGAGCAAATACCTCATCGGAAGTAGAGTCACCCCATAATTGGCATTCATCATCGAAAGTTAGGAACGCAATATCGGTAATTTGTAAAATTTTTCGATACCACTGCCGAGCCTCATCGGCACTGCGCCAAAGATTATGTCGATAATTACTGTCAAAGCAGATCTTACTACCCTGCTCCTTTGCTCTGAGCAGTCCGTCCATAAGTTTTTGTCGATCATAGCAAGGTAAAATAGCTAGAGATATTCCTGATAAATAGAGGTAATCAATACCAGCCAGAGATTCAAGCTCTTTATCGTAAGCATCACCGCTTAACAGATATCTAGCTGCGGATTGATCCCGCCAATATTGGAACGATCGTTCTCCATTTGCATCCACCTTAATACGATATGACCCCGGTTTTTTATCGCTAAATCGCCGGATTTTTCCACATTCAATCCCTTCTTCAAGAAAATATTGAATCATCGAACAGCTCAAAGGATCAACACCCAAGGCTGTAATATAATGAATTGGATATTCGCTGGCCGGCAAGAGTCTAGCTAAATAAACAGCCGTATTTAAAGTATCCCCCGCAAATGCCTGCTCAATATGGTCATTTACATCCTCTCTTATTTCAACCATGCACTCGCCAATAAAAGCGATACTGGGCCGGGGTTCGTCTGTCATTTTCATGGCCTTAAACACTCTTATAAAAGAACTTCTCCAAACTCCATCTTTATTCCCTTACTTCAGTGAAAACAGTGGGGTATCCCTTAGCTTTCCCATCGCTAAGGTTGAAAGGTATCAAGACATCTTTCGTTATGTATCATCCCCAATTCGATAGGATTGTTTGGGTAAATTGTAGGTTAAATCTTTCGCAGTCTGAAGGGCATCACTCTCTGATAATCTATGTTCGCAAACTAGGCGTGCCAAATAAGAACAATCGACGCGGCGAGACATGTCATGTCTGGCAGGAATGCTCAGTAACGCTCGCGTATCGTCATTAAAACCCACAGTATTATAGAATCCCGCAGTTTCCGTGGTCTGTTCACGGAATCTCATAATGCCTTCGGGGCTATCATTAAACCACCATGCAGGGCCCAACCGGAGACAGGGGTAGTGCCCAGCGAGAGGTGCTAGTTCGCGCGAATAATTAGTTTCATCAAGGGTAAAGAGTATGAGACGTAGATCAGAGTTATTCCCAAAGCAATCGAGCAAAGGTTTCAACGCAGCCGAATACTCCACTTGCACGGGTATATCTGCTCCTTTGTCGCTACCATAATTCTCAAAAATCCATTCATTGTGGTTGCGAAAAGAGCCTACATGGATTTGCATCACTAGCTTATCATCAAGACTCATACGCGCCATTTCAGTTAACATCTGTGCTCTGAATAATTCGGCATCTTCTGGGCTGACTTGGCGAGTAATAATTCGGTTAAATAGTCTTTCACAGTCAGCAGTAGAAAGATTGGCAGTTCTGGGAGTAGGGTGTCCATGGTCGCTGCTGGTGGCACCAAGGGCAATGAAGTCAGCTCGTCTGTTTCTATGTGCTTGCAAATAGCCTTGCCATGAATGAGTATCTTGGCCAGTCATTTCGCCAAACAGTGCTAGTGACTGAATAAAATCAGGATGTTCTGGATCAATCACAGAGTCTGGGCGGTAAGTAGTAACAACCCTTCCGTTCCAATCACTGTCTCTGAGTATCTGATGATATTTTAGTTTATCCACAGCGGATTCAGTGGTCGATAAAAACTCTATATTGAATCGATCGAAAATTTGGCGGGGACGCAATTCATCTTTTTGGAGTTGCTCTGAAATACTATCAAAATAATTATCCGCAGTAGCCTCATTGAGCTCTTCTGACTGCTTAAAAACATCAGAAAATGTCTGATTTAGCCATAATGCAGAAGGAGTTCCACGAAAAAGATAGTAGTTCTTTGCGAATAATCTCCAAGCACTGCGCGGATCGTTAACACTTTCCTCATTTTTGTGATCATTTTTGGACTTAATCCCCAGTTCGGCAAGACGAATACCTTGACTGTACAGCATTCGTAACAAATAGTGATCTGGAGCTATTAGCAATTTATAGGGATCTGTAAAACTGTTATTTTCGGCAAACCATGAGGGGTCAGTATGCCCATGAGGGCTAATGATAGGTAAATCTTTAATTTCAAAATAAAGCCGTCGAGCTATTGAGCGAGCATTAGGGTCACTAGGTAATAGCCTGTCGGGATGATTGTTAATGGAGTGTGCCATTCTAGCGATCTCTGCCTCCAGCGCGGAGGGATTAGGACAAATATATTGGCCTCTATGATACCGGTGTCAATTTGTATTGTCAAACGCTAAAAAATAGGTTTTCCTATCCTCCGGGTATTGGTGGTGGCGCTGTTGTATCTCGCTGCACTACTGTAGGAACTAGCTCAGATTTAATTGTTTTGGCGAGCGCAATATTATTACTGCATAAAGCGAGTAATTTCTGTGTTGCAAGCTTACCCATCTCTTTCACCTGCAGATTCACAGTTGTTAATGCAGGCCAAACTTTTGAAGCCTGCGGGGTATCATCAAACCCAACAATTGTTAACTCGCTGGGTATGTTAATTCCCATTTTCTGGGCAGTAACCATAACCCCAATAGCCATCTCATCATTACTGGCAAAAATAGCTGTAGGAGGATTCTCTGACTTTAATAATTGCACAGCACAATCGACACCTGATTGAAAAGTATTAGCACCAAACGCAGTGCGGTTAGACTCAAGATGAACACCATTTTTCTCAAGCGCATCACTAAAGGCATCATGACGCTCAGCGGCAGATTTAGAGTTTTCGGGTCCTTTAATGAAGCCAATTTCTGTGTGACCAAGAGCTATGAAATGTTCTGCAATATTTGTAACGGCCTCACGATCATTGAAGTGGATCATATGTGCGACATCATCAGAAATAACCGACACTAGCCGCACATAATTACAATTTATAGCTTTCAGTTTGTTAATTAAATCATTAGATTCGGAGAGTGGAGGCAGCAAGATCACTCCATCAATTTTTGTACGCATGATGAAATTAATAATGTCACCATGCAGATTGTCCTGCGTTGCATCACAGGGGTGAACAACCAGCTCATATCCATTGGGACGACACTGACTCAGTGCACCATACATTGCATCTGTGATAAATGATGCATTAGGATTGTCATAGATCATTGCTAATAAGAAGGAGCGACTAAACGCTAATCCTCTTGCCTGAGGGTTCGGAGAATAATCCAGATCTTCAATAACTTTTTTGACTTTACTTAATGTTTTAGCGCCGACATTCGGTTCACTATTTATTACCCGAGAGACCGTTTTTTTTGACACTCCAGCGAGCCGCGCCACATCACTAATCGTAGGATTTTTATCAACAATCGATCCTTCGTTAATATTTTCTTTCATGGAATCCATTTTTAGTTAGCCTTAACGATGCTTAATTAAAAAGTTCAACGTAGTCTGTTTTTAACACAAGGTAGAAAAAGCGGTCCAGATTTGGTTTTCTTCTGAGAGGGTAATCAGCCTCGACACCAAATTACTGTAACTGATTTCAGCTAAAAAAAATACAGATCTTTAGCCATAACTGCCCCACTAGAGCTTTGTTTTTATCCTAAGAACATATACTCTATAATAGTGATGATAGCGGTGTCATATTTTCACTAACTCTGGCCTGCCTAATAATTTGATCTATAGGAGGATGTTGTGTATAAAAATATACCCCAACGCCTAATTTATTTTTTGTTACTTGTTTTCACGCTATCTACATGCACTTTAGATGGAAACCCTGATCGTAAAAATTCTAATTCAGAGTGGAAAAACCTCTTTGATGGATCCTCTCTCGATGGTTGGCACCAGCTTGGCAGTGATGCCCAGTATGACGCAGAAAATGGTGTGATTGTTGGAACGGCAAAAACTGGAGCTGGCAACAGCTTCCTGACTACACACAAAACATACAGTGATTTTATTCTGGAGCTTGACGTTAAGGTTGATCCCGGCCTGAATTCTGGTGTGCAGTTTCGAAGTCAAAGTCAAGACGATGATGAACGCCTGCATGGATATCAACTCGAGATTGATAGTAGTTCTCGTCGCTGGAGCGGGGGAATATATGACGAAGGACGCAAAGGCTGGCTTTATAACCTAGCGCGTAATTCCCGGGCTCGTTCCGCCTTCAGTTTGTCAACCTGGAACCACATCAGGGTTGAAGCCATTGGAACGTCGATACGATCGTGGGTCAATGGTATTCCAGCAGCTGATTTGATCGATGACTCGACTTTAGACGGCTTCATTGGACTTCAAATACAGTCCATTGGTGATGATTTAAGTAAAGAAGGCTTACAAGTTCGTTGGAAAAATATTCGTATTAAAACCGATGGCCTAAATAGTTTTAGGACGCCTGAAAATAATGATATTGAGCAGTTTAGTTCTTTAAAAAATGAACTCACACCGCGCGAGATTAAAGAAGGCTGGGAGCTTCTTTGGGATGGTGAGAGCACTGCTGGCTGGAAGAGCGCAAAGAGCGAAGGGTTTCCTGAGAAAGGTTGGAATATAGAGAACGGTGTACTTAGCGTTTTATCATCGGGGGGCGCAGAAGCGCGCAATGGTGGTGACATTATTACCATTAGCGAATTCAGTAGCTTCGAATTAGAGTTAGATTTTAGATTTACACCAGGAGCCAACAGTGGAATCAAATACTTCGTGGATCCGGATCTACTAAAAGGGAAAGGCTCCGCAATCGGCTTGGAGTTTCAAATTTTAGATGATGACCTCCATCCAGATGCAAAAAGAGGGATTTCCGGAAATCGAACTATTGGGTCACTGTACGACTTAATTACTGCGGTTAATCAAAGTGAGCCGCAAAGTTCTCTTAAACGAGTCAATCCACCAGGACAGTGGAATCGGGCACGTATAGTTGTTCGGGGGGACTATATTGAGCATTGGTTAAACAATATTCTCGTCGTTAAATATTACCGCGGAACGCAAATGTTCAGAGCGCTTGTTGCTTACAGTAAATACGCTAAGTGGCCAAATTTCGGAGAGTGGGAAAAAGGACCTATTCTGCTTCAGGATCATGGGGATTTAGTATCATTCCGTTCGATCAAAATTAGAGACCTATCGTTAAATAAGGATCATCTCAATGTCAATGAAACGTAGAAAATTTATCGCCCTCTCCGCTGGCGCATTAGGCGCACTTTCCTTTTCAGCTAGTAGCTATGCTCGTATTCTAGGTGCAAATGATCGAATCAATGTTGGTTTCATGGGGACGAACAGTCGTGGAATGGGTTTATTAGGCTCATTTGCAAAAATGCAGGGGGTAAATCTAACTCATAACTGTGATGTTGACAGTCGTGTACTTGAGAAAACTCACAATGCCATTATCAAAGCAGGCTTTGAGCCCCCAAAATCTGATAAAGACATACGCAGAATTTTGGAGGACCCTACCCTAGATGCTCTGGTAATAGCAGCTCCTGACCACTGGCATGCAACTGCAGGAGTTATGGCATTAGAGGCGGGCAAGCATGTCTATGTTGAAAAACCTTTAAGCCATAATCCACATGAGGGTGAAATCTTCATTTCCGCTCAAAATAAATATAAAAAAATCGTCCAGATGGGTAATCAACAACGTTCATCAGTAGAAAGTATTGAACTTATGATGCTTATTGAAGAAGGCTTGCTGGGGAATATTTATAGAGCGGAAACTTGGTACGGAAACGATCGTGGTTCAATCGGAAATGGTAATTCAGCATCACCCCCCAGTTGGTTAGACTGGAATCTTTGGCAAGGGCCAGCACCCCGGCGCCCTTATAAAGACATTTATGTCCATTATAATTGGCATTGGTTTTGGCACTGGGGCACTGGCGAAATATGTAACAATGCCGCTCACGAACTTGATATTGCACGCTGGGCTATGGGATTAAATTTTCCAGAAAAAGTCTCTGTAACCGCAGGCCGAAAATTTTATACAACCGATGATTGGGAAATGTATGACACCATGCAAGTACGTTATGATTTTCCGGGTGATAAAACCATAGAATGGGTTGGCAACAGCTGTAACAAAGTAAGTCGTTTTGGTCGCGGGAGAGGCACGCTACTGCTCGGCACAAACGGACATGCTATTGTTGATCGCGCTGGCTATGAAATTTACAGTACTGATGGAACCTTATTGCGCGAAAGGAAGGCTCAGAATCGTGCGGTGAATACCAACGATCTTGTTGGTGCAGGTGCTTTGACAGAGGCACATGTCAATAATTTTCTCGACTCGATTCGGGGTGTAGCAAAACAGCAGCACTCGCCTATAGCCGATGGACATTCAAGCACACTACTCTGTCACTTAGGTAATATAGCTTATCGCGTTGGTGAAGACATTTATTGCGATCCGAGTAATGGTAGGGTTAAAGGAGCAAAGGCGAACCGATTTTGGCAACGTGAATTTCAAGACGGGTGGGATTTGTCCATGTAGTAATACCCAGCTTAGTGGTTAATCAATTTAATGCCATAATGGGATCAGGAATGCGAAATAAATTAGGCAGACCAACAATTACTTATTTAATCGAGCGTATCTTGTGCCAGTGCGTTTAGGGATTATTGGCGTCGGTAATATTGGCTTACAGCATGCCAATAATATCTTATCTGGAGTTATTCAAGGTTGTATTATTACAGCACTAAGCACGCGTGGCTCATGCCCCTTGGCTGAACAATTAAATATCCCACAGTATTCAGACTATAAAGAATTAATCGACAGACAAGTATGTGATGCAGTTATCGTAGCTACGCCCACATGTTCTCATCTTGAAATTGGCTGCTATGCACTTAGCCGAGGCTTACATGTACTTATGGAAAAGCCGATAGGACTATCTGTTGCTGAGGGTGAAAGAATGCTTAAGTTAGTTCAGCCTGCGCAAGTCTTTGGGCTAATGTTAAATCAACGAGCAGATCCCGTTTTTGTCGCGATGAAAAAAAAGATGGATGAGAATATTCTTGGCTCTTTACAAAGAATAAACTGGACCATGACCAATTGGTTCAGACCAGAGATTTACTTTCAGGCCAGTAATTGGCGCGCGACTTGGGCGGGTGAAGGTGGAGGTTTATTGGTTAATCAGTGCATTCATAACTTTGATATATTGCAATGGATTTGTGGGATGCCAAGGTCAATTCAAGGTTTTTGTGGATTTGGCAAGTATCATAATATCGAGGTCGAAGACGAGGCTACTGCTTTTTTTGAGTATGAAAATGGCGCTACTGGATCTTTTATTGGCTCGACCGGGGAAGCTCCAGGGGTCAATCGGTTTGACATTATTGGTGATCAAGGGATGCTTAGCTACGACGGAGAGAAACTGCTCCATTTTGAGAATCGCCCCCCAACCTCGCAGTTTAGTCAGACCACCTCAGAGATGTTTGGGCAGCCAGAAGTTTGTATTACAGATTTATCGGTTCGCTCTCCTGTTAATCAGCACGCCATCATTCTTCAGAATTTCATTAACGCTATATCTTCTAATGAAAGCTTGATAGCACCCGCAGAGGAAGGTCTAAAATCCTTAACTATCGCAAATGCTATCCTCCTTTCAGCATGGGATCGTGAGCAGATTCAGATACCGATGGAAAGCGCACGATTTCATAAGGCCCTTAATGCGCGCCGCGATCAAAGTCGGTTGAGAGTGGCTTCAGAAGCAGAAGTTAATATTAATATCGACGCGTCATTTCGATAAATGGGTCACGTTTACTCAAAACTGCGGCTACGAGATCTTGCAGAGCAAGACGATTAAGGTGGGTTTTTTACCTCGCCGCCGTACGGGACGATATCAGACCACCCCCAGTCATCGGCGAGGGTCAGAACAATATTTGGTTGTTCAGATCTCATATTCTATGGGTTAAAAACAAAGAAAATATCAGACGTCCTAATCGTGAGGACAGATAGTGATATGACCACTACCAAGCAAAATAACCGATACCTAACGTTAGATCGAGTTGGCATTTTGCTATCTTTTACTTCTTTCTAACGGCTGTTGACCCCACTGTTTCCGAAGCTGGTTTAATACTATTTGGTGAATGCCGAAATTACCTATAACCAACCGCTGAAGCTAACTTTAACCGATGAAAATATGCCCGATTTTTAGTTATCATCTGCTAATTGTTACGCTCACATACTTAACTCCGCCGCTTTGAGTGTATGAGCCTGATTCATTGCCAATTCAGCCTCAGAGTGCTATTAATAAAATTTCGAATCCGTGCCCATCAGGTAATATCTTATGCAAGCAATTTTAAGGACAGATTCTACTGCCTACTATTGTCTCTTAAATGTCTTTTTATTCTGAATCTTCCCTGTCTCGCCGTAGTGCTCAAACGAAATACTTTTGTCGGTTTCGTACTTAACCGCTAGAAATCCGCCAGTAGGTCCATTGTACGGTTGCTTTATGACTCCACCTTCAGGTTTAGGTACATATTGCACCTGAAATTGACTTGTTGGGCCACTACAAAATTCATGGACTTGATCTCTGTAAATAGAATGGTATTGCCAATGCCGATCACCACACACAAAAAAAGTATTATCGACGATATCTTTGTCGATCATCCAGTCCATAAACGTTCTCCCCTCAACCATAAATCCATTTTCATTGGCATGGTTATCTATTTTGTGGGGTTTGTCTGGGCCAATTAAAGGCGAGGGACTTATAATAACGCGGAAATCTGCATCGCTAGCTAAAAGCGTTTCTTTTAACCATGTTTTTTGTCTTTCTCCCCAGATGGTCTTATTAGGACCATCTGGCATTTTGTTTTTGGAGCGATAATCACGGCCCTCTAGCAACCAAATTTGGACGCCTTTACCCCAACGAAATGTTCGATAAGGCAAGTCACTGCTTGGAAAGGCCTGTTTAAAAATATCAATACCTTCCTCGTGCGTCAGCCAAGTCTTGTCAGCCCTTTTGAGATCACTATCGAGGCCATTCGGCCCCCAGACATAACTCTCTGTATTTATAGCTCTATCTGATTGGGGATCGGCATCATTGTAGCGATAGTCGTGATCATCTTTCATGAAATATGATGACGTTTGAGCAAAGTAATTTATGGTATAAGGTGTACCATAGTCCTTTTGGTACAACCAGTAGGCTTCTTCTTTTGATCGCACATCGAATTTATCGTAATACACAGTGTCTCCGGCAGATACTAGAAAATCTGGACTTTGTCTCCGCATAACATCGTACACTGGCAGCCCCTGCGAGGACTGGCAGGTGGTTACTTGAAAATGTATATCTTCTCGTCGATCAGAATGAGGGGCAGTTTTAAAGGAAAAAACCTCGGAAAAGCGTGTTTTTTTAGTAACGCTGTCGACTAGTTCCGCTCGATAGTAGTATTGGCTGTCAGATTCAAGATCTGTTAATTGATACTGTAAATAATAGTCGTTTGCTGAATCCGAAGAGCGCCATTCACTCAGGAAGCTTGGTGTTATTTGCTCCGACAAACTGTACTGAATTCTGGCCTTACCTAATTTCCCGGGTATACCGTGGTTACGTTGCTGTCCAATCGATTCGGACAGACGAATATTGATAATCGCAGCATTTGCAGTGACCTCCCCAGATTTTGCTCCCATACCAAGATAAGGTGCCTCAGCAGTCACGAGATTTGCTGTCACCGCTAAAAGCAGGGTAATAGAAAGCTGAAAGATTGTCTTATTTAGATATAATTTCATTGTAAGTCTCTGTGAGTTTATTAAATATTGTACTGACGCGGTAAATTTTTTATATCGTCGGTAGAAGTAATATGGTTTTAGGATTTGCTCTGTTAAATAACTACTTGAAATTCTGGCGTTAATCTACTGGCTGTAGTTTTGAACCCACCCTGGCAATACGCCTAATTCTACTTCGAAAATTGCCATCCCTAAACCGTAACACATAATAGTCAAAGCAAATATTGCGATTATATTTAGGAAAAAGCCAGTCTTGGCCATTTGCGGGATCGATAGTAAACCACTCCCAAAAACAATAGCATTAGGTGGTGTCGCTATCGGTAACATAAAGGCACAACTAGCTGCAAATGCAGCGGGTAATGCGAGTAAAAGTGGATTTTCACCAAAACCTATAGCAACAGCCACAATAACGGGTAAAAAAGCTGTCAAAGTAGCGACATTACTCATTAATTCTGAAAGGAAAATAATGAGCATGACGGTTAACAATACTAGCAGCCAGGCAGGGATATTATCGAGCTGGGTAATTTTAGAACCAATCCAGTCTGCCACGCCAAAGCTGTTCATGGCGCCCGCCAACGCCAAACCACCTCCCAATAATAGTAAGATTCCCCACGGCACATCTTTAGTATCGCCCCAATGCAATAGAAAAATACCTGCCTTCCAATCAACAGGAATAATAAACAGTAAGATAGCCCCAAATATTGCAATGGATGCGTCGTTGAGTACTAGCCCCCCCAAAAAGGGCTCGATAACGCTTTTGCCTATCCAGAGAGATGCAGTTAATAGAAAAACTGACAGAGTTCGAATCTCGGCAGTCGACATTTTCCCAAGATCGTCGAGCTTTTTATCAATAATATTACCAATACCTTTATGACCTATCATTTTACAGGGGAAAAGCACAAAGGTTAGCATCCACCAGACGATGGCCAGCAGTGTTATACCAATTGGAACCCCCACCATCATCCAGTCAAGGAAATCAATCTCCAAGCCATAATTTTGCTCAAAGTAACCCTTAAACATAACATTGGTAGAAGTACCTACAAGTGTCATCATTCCACCAATACTCGCGCTATAGGCAAGCCCTAGCATGAGTGCAGTACCAAAAGCAGCTTTTGAGACTGCGTCACCATCCCCCTCGCTCTCTAATAAAAGCGCGACTGAGAGCGCGATGGGTAACATCATCACAGTTGTCGCAGTATTTGTAATCCACATTGATAAAAAGGCACTCGCGACCATAAAGCCGCCAATGACATTTCTTGGTTCTGTGCCAACTCGCTTCACGGTTTCCATCGCAATTCGGATATGTAGATTCCAGCGTTGTATAGCAAGCCCAATGATAAATCCGCCAAGAGTCAAAAAAACTGCCTTGCCAGCATAGCTGCTACCCACAGACTTGATAGTTCCTAAATTAAGGAGAGGGAATAGGACCAATGGCACCAACGCGGTTACTGCGATCGGAACAGCTTCAGTCATCCACCAAATAGCCATCCAGATTGCAATAATTAAAACTAACCAACCATCCCCACTTAAACCTTCAGGTGGCTCCAACTGGAATGCCAGCAGAGAAAAAATGAGCCCGCCAAGAAGCCCTATTTGACGAATGTTCAAGGTAGATATTTTTTGCATAAACACTAGTTTGTCGCCCATTTAAATGCGTAATATTCAGCGTCTCCCTGACCAATATTTCGAATAGCATTAGGGATCATTGATCGAAGAAAAATAGACGATCCAGCGTCTAATACACCCAAAGATTGAGGGCATATTAGACGCTCAGATCAATGAGCTACTTAGAATGAGTAATTCGCGGTTAGTGCATATGTTTTGCCCACCTCACGGTACTCACGCGCTCGACTAGTACTGCCCTGATAAGCATAGAACTGCTCATCTGTCAGATTAAAGCCCTCTAACGTCAACGTAAGATTTTTGATTGCTGGAGGCCGATATGAGATAGATATATCCAAACGATTTTGAGGCTCTATAAACCGGTTGTCTCCTGATACAGTAGCCCAAGTTTCATCAAAATAATCACTTCTACTGGTATAAGCTGCGCGAACACCCAGTAGATCAGTCTCATAAAATACAATTAGATTGTATGTATCCTCTGATACACCAGAGAGAGGAAGCCTGTTGCCAGATGCATCGAAATTAGCGCTCTCATCGGCATCGATCAAGGTCCAATTGGCTTGAACACCCATATTACGTACTACGGGCATGTCTACGAAATCAAAGTTTTGCAAAACACCGATTTCCCACCCTGAGATATCAAAGCTCCCTGCCGTATTGATACTGTCAGTGATACTTACCTCTACACCGTTACTATCAAGACACGTATTGCTTGAGTTTAAGGCTAAAGAGCCCGTCGTTGCGGTCCCCAAATCGATGTCACTCAAAGCGGCGATATCAGTCAAGTTAGACGGACAAAGCGTTCTGTTGTCGATTCCATTTGAGATTGTCTTGGTAAAGTATGCAGCAGAAACTGAACTTCCCACTCGGTTGTACCATTCAAGGGATAGATCAAATGATTCCCCTTCAAAGGGTTCAAGTTCTGGATTACCGAGTGAGATTGAAACTGCGTCGTCTTCAATATCAATAGACTGACCTACTTGATAACTATCATTACCTTGGTGAGGACGAGAAATGGTTTCCGCGAATGATGCACGCAGTAGTAAATCTTCGGAGATATCCCATACAAGATTCACTGAAGGGAGAACATGGTTAAAGTCGTGATCTGCAGTATAGTAAATTGGATCACCAAGACCTTTTCTGTAAGCACCTACCGTACGACTGGTATCAACATAACGAACGCCTACATTACCTCTTATTGGTAACTCCGTTGCTAAGTTCGCGCCATCAAATCGAGCCATCAGGTAAGTCGCTGTAATATCACGCTCTGAATCACTGTAACGCTTAGTCAAAGACTCTCCCTCATAAGCAGGAAGGCCTCCATATGTCGCTCCTGTTACAGGGTTACCGTCGAGCAGCGTGGTTTCAAAACAGCTAGGATTGGGGAAATACCAGTCATCCACTTGGCTACCCAATGCTCCCATGAAATAGCCTCCGCCTGGCGAGGTATTTCCATTAACACTTGACTCCAAACAAGCAGTATTATCGATGCTAGTGTAATCATAGACTGATTTATCCAGCTTCCATTCAGGACGCATCTTGCTTTGCTCCAGCTCCCTGCGCTTTAGGCCAGCTTGCAAGCTAGTCACAAACCCATCAAATTCTCTCTTCACATCAAACTGAAAGGCGGTTTCTGACTGATCTGTGTCGTATTCATGTCCTGAATCATAGGAACTACCCCATGAGGCTCCGTCATATGTGGCTAAATTGGCGAGATCTCCATCTACCTCTTGATAGACAAAGTCGCTAATATTACCACTGCCTGTATTGACAATTAATTTGATGCCGTTTTCAGCGTTAGCACTAATCTTACGTCGAGCCATGTACCCCACTGAGTCGTAAGTTGCAGAGGTATCATGAATAGATCCACTGACCGTCCACATATCTTTTGACCATTCAAAATCTGCAGTAATGCCCTCGACCTTCTGTTGCACGGGTATTGTTCGCTTTTGTGCTCTTAGTTCGGGACCTACGGCATAAAACTCTGAAACAGTCTCGCCAAAGGCACCGCCGTTTGTGGAAGTAGTGATAGCTTCAGTACTTTTAAATTTACGCGCTCGCAACATTTGCCAGTCATGAGTGTAGTCGTCAGAAACATAAATACCATTCAAACCTAGTTTCAATTCATCAGTTGCTTGAAACTCTACTCCTAAAGTTGCAGAAATACGGTCCCCAACGGTTTGGCGGGATAGAAGACGGATTTCAGAGGGAGTATATATATCTGCGGAGCCATCTCCATTTGAATCTGCCGATGAATATTTATTAATTCGCGCAGTATCGCCTCTAAAGTTAGTGTCAGAACCCGATACAGAGCCAACTATTCCCCACCTACCATCATCAAATAATTTTCCACCACTGAGCGTATATCCTGGCTCAAGGTCTTTAACATTGGTTTCATAACTAGTCTTCATAGTAAGTGCAAGGAAATCGTCTTGTAAATCCAATGCTTTTTTGGTGATGACGTTGACGGTACCACTGATACCACCCGCATCCATGTCGGCAGTGGGCGACTTAATCACATTAACCGCTGAAATGACTTCAGAGGCAATTGTTCCAAAAGAGAATCCTTTATCCGCTTGAGGAGCAGCCAAAAGCTGTCCGTTTACAGTAGTGAGAGCATAGGCTGGTGGCAGTCCTCGTAATGCAACAAGTCCTGATCTTCTCTCGCCCTCGTCACCAGAGTAGTCCATTTGCACACCAGTAATACGCTGGAGCGACTCAGAGAGATTCAAGTCAGGGAATCGACCCATAGAATCAGCAGAAATTCCATCTACGATGGTGTCATAGTTGCGCTTCGTCTGCAGCGCATTTTCCAGCGCCGCTCTAGTTCCGAGTACTACCACTTCTTCAAGTATGGCATCACCATCACTATTCGTATTCACCACAGAATCTTCTTGCGCTATTGCACTTGAGTAAGCAGTAGCAACTGCAATAGCAAGGATACTTTTTAGTACTTTCATTTGCCTTCCCCTCAAAAATTTGTTTGTATGGTTTAACACCACTTTAAATTGACACCGGTAACAATTAACCTCGAAATGCCACCTCTTGTATATATGGAATCCTAAATGTGTTGTCACTACCATCTATCTAGCATTAAAATGACACCGGTGACATTATATACTATAGATCAATTAATACTGAGTTACAATATAGTCTTTGTGAATTGATTTTCAAAACAACTGAGTTTTTTATAGCCATTCTAAGGCGGGAGAAGAGAGTAAAATGCACTATGGAAAAATCATTTCATTAATCTCTCTTTTTCTTGTGTTAGTGCCATGCGCAGCAAAAGCGGCTCAAAATCATGTAACCCCCTCAGTGATAGTCGATAGTGGTCCTATAATTGGGTTCATTAACGGAGAGTCTGCAATGTTCCTCGGCATTCCCTACGCAAGCCCTCCTGTAGGGGATTTACGGTGGCGCCCACCTCAGATGATGCCGTCTTGGGAGAAACCCTTTGATGCGACCCGGCCTGGGGCTCACTGTCCGCAATCTCGGCATCAAGATATGTCCAATGAAGACTGCCTGACAATTAATGTTTATCGACCAACCTTAAAATCCGAGGAGCTACTGCCTGTATTATTTTGGATACATGGCGGCGGATATAGGACGGGGACAGGCGCTTACTATAGCTCCAGAAACATAAATAACCCTGCTGAGCTGGTCGACGCAAAATTATGGAACCGTCAGGGAGTCATTTTGGTGACTCTAAACTATCGCTTAGGTGCACTGGGCTTTTTTGCTCATGATGCAGTGGACGGTAGCCAAGGCGTTAATTATGGATTGTTAGATATTATTAGTGGCTTAAAATGGGTTAGCCGGAATATTGATATGTTCGGGGGCGATAGGAGTCGGCTGACTATAATGGGTGCATCGGCCGGAGGGAATGCCGTACAGTCGCTGATGGTCATGCCTCAGGCAGAGGGCCTATTCAGTGCTGCCATATCACAAAGTGGCTACGGCACAACAGTTTTGCCGCGGACAAGGCATGTCGAGTCGCTCTCGGGCTCACCTAGTGCGGAGGAGATTTCAAAGGCAATTCTAGAACGCGCAATTGAAGCACCGAGTGATCGCCTATTAGCAGGGGATCTGCGAGCATTGAGTGCGAACCAGCTAGTCGATGCGAATGAGGGACTTCACTACCCTATTGTCGATGGCATTACCTTGCCGGAAGAACCTGGCATCTTATTTCGTCAAGGCAAACAGCACTCGGTACCTTACATGAGCGGAGGTAGCACTTATGATGGCAGCAGCTATAAGGCTACATCGGGCCTCTCGCCTGACACTTTATTAGCCAGTACGGAACCCTATGCCGATGCAGTGCGAGTACTGTATGGAATTGGAGCAATGACATATGCGCCTGAAGTAAAGCAGCTTTTTGGTGACCTTCGTTATATTTTGGCCTCTCGGCACACAACTCAACAAATGGATCGAGTCGATCAGCCGGGCTATCTTTATATGCTGAGTTATATCCCACCATCCGAACGCGATAATTGGCGCGGCGCACCGCATTCATGGCAAAAACGTCCATTATTCCGCAATGAGGACATTCCGATCATCAATGACATGCGTCAGTACATCATCAACCTCATAAAAACAGGTAATCCCAATGCGGTCAGCTTGCCCGATTGGCCTCCAGTGGCCTCCGGCAAAATACCCTGGATGATGTTCGGTGATGAGCCGAAGGTCAAACTTGATATATGGCAAGAAAAACTCGACCTACTACAGCGTGTCTATGAACATCGTGTAACGCCATTGGTGCCTCAATGATCAAAGTCAGACGTCCTTACTTATTATGCATTGCAATATTAAGCCTTTTTTTCTGTGGTACCGCTTATTGCAAAGATCGAGTTCACTTTTTAATCCCTGGAGGTGCAGGTGGCGGATGGGACATGACTGCGCGGGCTGTCGGCGAGTCATTGTCACGTTCAGGTATTATTGAAACCGCCTCTTATGAGAACCTATCAGGTGGCGGTGGCAGTCGTGCGATTGCGCACCTGATTGAGACTGCGCCGCGACAAACCAATACTCTTATGGTTAACTCATCGTCGTTTCTTCTTCGTTCGTTGCTTAATAAATTCCCCCATAGCTATCGTGATTTGACGCCAATAGCCAGTGTGATCGCTGACTATGGGGCCTTTGTTGTTCGTATCGACTCTCCCTATGTTGTATGGCAGGATGTTATTGATGATTACCGCAAAGATTATCGTCGAGTAAATATTGCTGGTGGCTCATCACGAGGTAGCACGGATCATGTTGTGGCTGCCCTAGCGTTTTCTAAATCTAAGCTTGATATTAGTCGTCTCAAATATATTCCCTACAATGCTGGTGGGCAGGCGATGGTTGGATTACTGTCGGGCGAATGCCAACTGCTATCTACAGGCCTCAGTGAAGCGGTCGCATTAGCTAAGCAAGGGGAAGTTCGTATTCTTGCGATTACTGCTCCAAAAAGATTACCGCTATTTCCAAATGTGCCTACCCTAAAAGAGCAGAACGTCGATGCAGTATTTGCCAATTGGAGAGGTTTTTTTGCGCCACCTGGTATTAGCCAACAAAATGTGGGGGATTATGGACAGTTAATCCAAGAATTACTCGATCTAGAAAGCTGGCAGCAACTGCGCGCTGATCGTGGTTGGTCTCACTTATATTTTAGCGGCACTAACTTCGAAGATTTTCTTAGCAACCAAGAGGTAGAGCTTTCAATGCTTCTGGATGAATTAGGATTACTCAATAAATGACAAAATTCTTTGATAACAAAGATCGTGTGGGCGCCGCTCTTATCTTGGCTTTCTCACTTTTCTATCTGCGAAGTTCATTGTCTATTCCAGTAGATCCATTCGATGCTGAGGTTGGCTTCACGTCAAAAACATTACCACTCTTTTTGGGTTCATGTGCGTTTGTAATTTCATTATTGTTATTGTTTATTTCCTATTTACAGTCTGAGGGCGACTCTATTTCAGAGGGCGTACATGGCTATGATTGGAAGCCAGTGCTGGCTTTAATACTTCTAATGGCTGCTTATGTCACACTATTTAGTTTTCTGGGCTTTGTGTTGGCAAGCGCACTGTTCTTGCAGTCGGCATTCTTTCTCTTGGGAGAACGGAGGCTTTTAGTCAGCATCTCAGTATCACTAGGCCTGGTATTATTTTTGTGGCTACTATTGACTCAAGTCTTCGGCTTATACCTTGATGGAGGCACTCTATATAGAGTGTTGGGGAACTAGCATGTTAGATGGGATTTTAATCGGATTACAAACCGCCTTTACCCCCATCAATTTGTTGATGGTTCTCGCCGGTTGTTTTGCCGGAACAGTTATTGGCATGTTACCTGGACTAGGCCCTGTGTCTGCTATAGCGTTGATGATTCCAGTCACCTACGGTTTAGATCCGGCCTCTGGTTTAATACTGATATCTGGCGTCTACTATGGCGCCATATTCGGCGGCTCTACCTCTGCTATTCTCATTAATGCTCCTGGTGTTTCGGGAGCCGTCGCAACGGCATTTGATGGATACCCAATGGCGCAGAGTGGCAATGCGGGTAAGGCGCTCGCTATAGCCGCCTATAGCTCATTTGCTGGGGGTACTATTGGTGCCATACTATTGTTGCTATGCGTTCCTTTTCTTGCCAGCGTTAGTCTGAGTTTTCAATCTTCGGAATACTTTGCATTGATGGTCTTTGGCTGCACTGCAGTTGCCGCCTTTTCTGGAAAAGGTCAGGTATTAAAGGCCGTTCTAATGACGTTGGTGGGCTTAATGCTTGCAACCGTGGGGGAAGATCCGTCGGGTGCGCAACGACTGACCTTTGGTAATGCTGAGTTATCTGATGGCATCAGTTTCCTCTTGTTGTCTATGGCCACATTTGCGCTTGCCGAGGCCTTGTCTATGGTTTTGAAGGGGAAATCTAAATCGAACGACAATGAATCTAAGGAAATGGCTAAAGTGAGTTTCGAATCTCTCAAGCTAAGTAGAGACGAGGTGAAAGAAATTGCAATGCCCGTTGGGCGCTCTTCTTTGCTGGGTTTTTTCGTTGGGGTCTTGCCGGGTGCCGGCGCTACAATTGCATCATTTTTAGGGTATGGAATGGAGCGTAACCTCGCATCAGAAGAACAAAAAAAACTGTTTGGCAAAGGTAGTCCTATCGGATTAGCCGCACCTGAAACCGCAAATAATGCAGCATCGACAGGCTCATTTGTACCGCTTTTGACTTTAGGAATCCCTGGATCTGGCACTACTGCAATTATGCTTGGCGCATTATTGTCCTATGGCGTCCAACCGGGGCCGCGACTTTTTATTGACAATCCAGCGGTCTTTTGGTCGGTTATCATTTCGATGTATCTTGGAAATATTGTCCTATTGATACTCAACCTGCCTTTGATTCCCTATATAGCGAAAATATTGCAAGTGCCTCGTCAATTCTTAACACCTATTATTTTGTTCCTTTCCTTAATGGGCGTATATTTGGTGTCCTTTAATCCCGCTGAGCTATCAATCATGTTAGTGATCGGCGTCATTGCGTTGGCTTTTAGGATCTTAGATTATCCCCTTGCACCCATGCTTCTTGGTTTTATCCTCGGTGGTATGCTTGAAGATAATTTACGCAGAGCACTTCTGATATGGGACGGTAGCTACGATTTTCTTTGGCAGCGCCCGCTCACAGCCACCATAATGATGGTGACGTTAATAATAATGCTAACACCTGTTTTTAGTGAACTGCTCAAACGCGCACGTAGGCGGCGTTAAGCTAATTCTAACTATCTAGTTACCTAATTAATGCTAGGCAGATAGTGCTCGGATAACACCACGAATTTCGGCAAGACCCTTGAGTCGACCAATACCCGAATAACCTGGATTCACAGTTTTACTTATGTCATCCATCATTTGGTGGCCATGATCAGGCCGAAAAAAGATCTCCGCTGCAGTACTTTTATCATTTTGTATTCGCTCTTTTTCTTCAGCCAATAGCTCACGAATAACGCTTACCATGTCGGCATCACTGTCTAAATGATTGGCCTCATAAAAAGACCTTTGTTCATCTTGATCTCGGCTAACGCCACGCAAATGTGCGAAATGTATACGAGAGCCAAATCGACGCGCCATCGCAGGTAGATCGTTATCAGGACGACTGCCATAAGAACCAACACAAAGAGTTATACCATTTGAGGGGCTAGGTTGTGCCGTAAATAATCTGTCAAGGTCATCTGCCGTACAGATAATTCTGGGAAGCCCTAGCATATCCCTGGGCGGATCATCTGGATGAATCGCAAGTTTTACTCCAAGCGCTTCAGCTTTTGGTAATACTTGAGTAAGAAAATTATACAAATTAGCTTGGAGTTCAGTTCGGCCGATATGTTGATATTGTGCCAAAGCTTTTCTGAAGTCCGCAAGGCTGTAGCTTTCTGTCATTTTCCCGGGTAAGCCAGCAATAATGTTATCAGTCAACTGATCACGCTCTTTAACCGACATCCGCTGATAAGTATCTTTAGCCTCTTTAATCTCTGTTTCGGTATAACCTACTTCCGCATCAGATCTCTCTAAGATAAATAGGTCAAAAGCCGCAAATTTTCTTTGATCAAACCGCAGAGCAAAGGCGCCATTACTTAATCGATAGGCAAGGTCAGTTCGAGTCCAATCAATCACTGGCATAAAGTTGTAACAGATAGTTTTTATACCGCAGTGAGCAAGATTCTCCATTGTTTCGATCCAGCTTTGGATAAAGACCTGACATCCATCTCTACCCAACTTTATATCTTCATGGATAGGAATACTTTCAACGACAGACCAACACAACGAATTCATCGTAAGATTATCAGATTCAATCAAACACTGATGCTCACGAATGGCATCTATTTGCCATACCTCTCCAGTAGGCACTTGATGTAAACCGCTGACAATATCGGTTGCACCCGTTTGCCTTATATCACCAATGCTGACTGGATCATCTAACCCAAACCACCTCCAAGATTCACGCATGGTTTACTTCCCTATGCTTTGCTAAAAACAGATTTAAAGCAACTTTCACGTCTGACTGTTTTAATGTTATATAAGTATCTAATACATCGCTCATAAACAGTGCAGAATTAATGAAGTTAAAGCTATTGGCACCGGCAACAACAAGAAAATGATGGACAGTTTCCATATCATTTTCATATTCCGAACTAAAATGATCGCTTAGAGGGTCACTTAGCTCCCCTGCACTCAACGCTTTCTCAATATAGATCACCCAAGCCGCAACAAAAAAACTCATTAATTTAGTGTTGGTATGTTGTGCCAATGCATTATCAATACTCGGGAACCAGCGTAGACGTATTTTCTGTGAACTGTCACTATTTACTTGCTGAGCACGATAAGGTGTACCGCTGTTATGAAAACGCTGTATCACATCAGAAATATAGTCCTCACCCCGACAGTCTTCGGGAATATCAGTGACAGGTAACAAATTTTCGTGAAGCGCCTTTTGGACAAATTTTAGAATGTAGGGTTGTTTCAAGGCCTGATGAATCATTTCGCGGTTATCTAGATAACCCAATACCGAGATAATGGAATGTCCCGCATTAAGAAGCCGCAGCTTCATCTGTTCATACAGCGAAATATCGTCAGTAAAAAGAGCACCCACCTGGTCCAGAGCTGGCCTGATGCCGGCAAATTTATCTTCAATCACCCACTGAGTAAAAGGTTCTGCAGAGACAGGCCACGCATCGTCAAACTCTAGCGTTGAGTTGACTAATTGGTTTAAAGATTGATCTGTTGCAGGAGACACTCGATCTACCATAGATGAGGCGAAGCTTACATTTTTTTCTGCCCAACCTAAAACGTCTTTGGCATGCAGTTCTAGCAACATATCTACACCTTCACGCAACGTTACTCCACCGTCCTGAATATTGTCACAACAGATCACACTCAGAGGGGCTGCGTCATCTTTACTACGCTGGATAATAGCCGCCGCGATGTACCCATAGATCGACCGAGGACGCTCAAGGCTATTTTTGTCCGCGACTATATCAGGATGGTCGCTGTCTATTTGTCCGGAGGATAAACAGTAGCCCTTCTCGGTAATCGTTGTAGTCGCTAGTTTAATATTGGTGTCAGCTAGCTGGTTAATTACAGCGACGGGATCCTCTGGCGCCACCAGAATATCGAGAATAGAGCCTATAATTCTGAATTCTATCTGACTCCCCAGGGTTGCTTCAGTATAGAGGAAGTCCTGCGGTTTCAATGCGTCTCTAATTTTACTAGAGCGCATAGAGACACCAATAATGCCCCACTCTAAATCACCTTGCCCGAGAAGTTTATCTATATACACAGCTTGATGACAGCGATGAAAGTTGCCTACCCCAAAGTGCACTATTCCGGGTTTAATAACGTCTCGGTCATAGTTTTCTTTGGAAATATGATAGTTTTTATCCGCTACTTTCCCTAAAATATTTGTAAGATTTTTTTGACTAAGTCTCTGCATAATTTATTGACTCAACAGGCTATTAATTAAACAAGCCGGGTAAAAATAGAGTTGTGCTAAGGAGGTAAGTAACCAGAGCCAGCACTGCTATAAATATAAGGTAAAAAGGCCAAATAGAGCGCAAGGTATCTTCAATGCGAATACCACCTAAAGCGCAGACCACAAAGAGGGCGGTCCCCACCGGTGGAGTTACCACGCCTAAGTAAATCATAGTTTGGCTAAAGTATTTTCTGCCGCAGACCTCTTTTTCGATGACTTATGATACCGGTGTCATTCTTTTGTGTCAACTAAGAAAATATTCCCCTTAAGCTAATATCTTTTAAAATTTAAACCCAGGATTCTTTAAACGCTTTTTAGTATTGAGCAGTCACCCCAATGCTACAGCGTAAGGATTTTAGGCCGATTCAGGAACTAATAGTTGAAATTGGTTATTTCCAAAAAACCGGCTGATTAGTATCCATTGCCCGAATTCCCATGTCGACTGCTAAAGCTGTGTTGGCCCCTGAAAATACATCTGACATTGGCTTTGTGGAGTTAATGATCGAATTCCTAAAGTCGATTAAGGACTGCTTTGTGGGTTCAATATGATCGACTCTAATAGATTTTCCTTTGCCTGCTACCCAATTCTTCGTGGCACCTGAAACTCCATCTACATCAGCATATGTTTTATCATATTGCCCTTCAGGAAACTCCCAAGCCTCATTACGATCTATAATAATGCTAGCCTTATCACCAAATACTTTTATCTGATAACCATCTTTGGCATTTGATGTGAGACAGGTAAAGGAGGCCTTGATTCCTCTAGGATAGGCGTAGATTACATGCGTATTATCATACGTTTCACGTCCATCTTTCCAATAATCAATGCCGCCAAACCCTATGACTTTTTCTGGTACCGCTCCTGTAAACCAATTCACGAAATCAATTTGATGTGAGCTTAACTCTGCCAGCAGACCCGATGAGTATTCACGATACATCCGCCAATTTATTTGTCGTTCAAGCTGAGGATCAGAGACAGGTTTACGCCAATTTCCGTTCCTATTCCATTGTGCCTCAACAGAAGTAACTACTCCGATTTGGCCGTCCTGGATCTTTTCAACGATATGAGAATATAATCGCGAGCTATGAAATTGGTGTCCAGTTTGAAAGATCTTTTTGTGGTTTAGTCTGACTTTTTCGAGTAATGCTAACGTGTCAGCTGATCCCTTTGTTAATGTTTTTTCGCAATAGATATGAACCTTTGCATCGATTGAATCCATTGCAATTTCCGCATGTGAACTCAACGGTGTGCTGATTATCACTGCATCAAGATCGGGGTGATTTAATAATTCTAAATGGCTTGAATAAGTTTTAGCTTTTGGCGCTATCTGCTGAGCGTCTTTGAGCCGAAATGCAAGAGTGTCACAAATTGCAACAATTTCAATAAAATCTAAGTCTTTTAAGATATTGAGTAACCCTTTACCACGTGATCCAGTTCCAATTACGGCAAGACGCACACGGTCTCTATTTTGAGCATGTAATATGCCAAAAGTACTGTGTAACGGCAGAATCATCGAAGCAGTCGTCGCAGCCGCTATTTTCAAAATTTTTCTTCTATTTGGAGTCATTTTTGGTTTTCACGTACCGGTTATCAGTTAAGGAAAAATCTATATTTGAAAACACGAAATATTCTAAGCATTTCGGATATTGTTAATGATCTAACTCTTAGGAACTATGCCATCGACTTCGTGTTATGGTCAACGAATTCCGAATACTCAATGTAAGCGTATTTTGTTTTTATATAATACGCAAGCTTGCACCCGATCTACCATTTTTTTAGCTTAGTGCCGCGGAGGGTCGGTCTGTTTTAAATTCGTCAAATAAAGATGCCACCGTGAGTATTTACTTATAATGAAATGGAAAAATTTCCGGGACTTTGCAATGAAAATAATTAGAATCACCATTGGCAGCACCATCATAATCTTACTTTGCGCTGGAATTTTTCTTTATAAAGGCGAATTGGCACAGGATGAGGTAGATGCCAAGTATACGAGTGAAACATCACAATTCTTCACTATGGAAAATGGTGCCCGCATACACTTTCGCGACGAGGGAAATCCAGCCGGCCCCGCGGTAGTTTTAATCCATGGATCCAACGCTTCGCTGCATACCTGGGAGCCTTGGGTGAAAATTCTGGGCGATCGTTATCGTATTATTACGATGGATCTTCCCGCTCACGGATTAACTGGCGCTGTGCCTGATAATAAATATGGTGCGCAAGCACAATTGAAAACAGTGGATGCGGTGATTCGTCATTTGGGCATAGATAAGTTTACTCTAGGGGGTAATTCTATGGGCGGTGGGGTTACCTGGCGCTATACCCTGGCTCATCCAGAAAAAGTAGAGGCCATGCTGCTGATTGATTCTTCAGGTTTGCCCCAATTTAGGCAACAGCTAGAGACAATGGACAATCAATTAGATCAAGACAAAAAAGAGGCACCAGTATTTTTTAGCTTAATGGGTAAGCCCTGGTTTCGAGCTATTGCCAAATATCTCGACCCTTATTGGATAACTAAACAAGGTGTCAACTCAGCCTATAACTACTCGCCCATGGTTACCGAAGAGCTTATCCAAAGGTACTATGAATTAGCTCTGCGTGATGGAAGTCGGGATGCTACTCTCAGTCGCTTTAGTACCCATAACACAATTGAAGAGCCTGTCGATACCGCTAAATTTACCGCACCAGCACTTATTATGTGGGGAAGAGAGGACTCATTAATCCCCGTTGATGTGGCTGGGTTTTTTACTACTGCCTTGGCGCGCTCGACACTGGTAATCTATGACAATGTTGGGCATATGCCGATGGAAGAAATACCCAATCAGTCTGCTAAGGACGTGTCGAAATTTTTATTAGAGGTACATGCTGCCGAAGCACCATAATCTTCACAATCTGCCCAAAAGGGTGTTAGTGGATTACTACTAAGTGCCAATCAACATGCCTATTGCGCTTGCCTTTACGCCACCATTACTTAATCCAGATAGAAAATTAGCTAATTT
>ENA-ORXF01000598-ORXF01000598.1-marine-metagenome-genome-assembly--contig:-NODE-598-length-25448-cov-4.532301_pt1 | contig 25448 bp, 18 predicted proteins | sample MGYA00237864_ERZ511476 | MGnify/ENA primary metagenome ERZ511476 (study PRJEB26306, sample SAMN06343908) | marine metagenome | isolation source: coastal waters | place: Atlantic Ocean: West Antarctic...
CATAGGCTTCTAAAAAGGGCCCTATAAAGGAACCGAACTGGCCCACGACCATCTTGCCTTCTTTATTAGCGATCATTGGGAAGCAGTCACCCTGCTCACGGATACCAGGAGACATTGCCGTTCTGAACAGCACTGCATCCATCTCTTCACGAGCATTGCGCAGAGCATTCTCAATAATATCGACGGTGACACCATCTACATCAATACGCTTTAGGGGATCATGGTTAGTTTCTAATAGTCTTGCAGTCATGATTATTTACTCCCCTGTTGGTTTAAAGAGTGCGTGGCTGAAGTGTCTGGATTAATAAGTAAATTGCCGACCTTATCTACGGTGGCAACATAGCCGGGTAAGACTACGGTAGTAGAGTCCATCTCGCCGACAATCGCCGGACCCGCAATTTCCAATCCAGTGCTCAGCTTATTGCGATCATAGATGGTGGAGTCGTACCAATCCCCCTCGTAATAGAAACGGCTGTTGGCAATCTTGCACTCTTCAAGGCTCATACCGGTCTGACCAATTTTACGCTCGGCAATGGCTTTAGCCTTGGCCTTGGCCAGTGCACGAATCATCAATATCTCGTGACCATCATCCAACTTAAAGGTAAATAGCTGCTCGTGCTCCGCATCAAACTGACCAGTTAACAGCGCAACGCCCTTCTCCATTAACTCAGCTTCGGTAAAGTCGATAGTGATTTGGAAAGCCTGTCCCGCATAACGCAGATCAGCCTGATAGGAAATTTCATGCTCTGAAGCGGGAATATTGTCTTTTAACAGCGCGTCTCCAGCCCTTACCTGTAACTCCATCAGATCCGTCGTCAACTGAGCGTCACTGAGATCATTGGCCATAGTCAGATAAGTTCGCGCCGCTTCATCCTGCACCTGAGTGGTGGCATCACCATAGGCACAGAGAACACCGGGTCCCGGTGGAATAATCACCGGCCAAGCATCAGTGAGCACACCCAGTGCATTGGCATGCAATGGTCCTGCTCCACCAAAACCAACCAGAGCGAAGTCACGGGGATCGTAACCCTGTTCAACCGACACCAAACGCAGTGCGCCAAACATGGATTCGTTAGCAATTTTAACAATGCCTTCAGCCGCCGCCATCAGGTCTATACCCATAGCATCGGCAACCAACTGCACTGCCGCCACAGAGGCTTCGCGATTGATTTCCATCTTGCCGCCAAGCTGCACATCCGAAGGCAGATAACCCAAGACCACATTGGCATCGCACACAGTAGGCTGAACGCCACCTTTCATGTAGCAGGCAGGACCGGGAACCGCACCGGCAGACTCTGGGCCGACACGCAATGCTTTGGTTAACTCTGGAACAAAAGCAATAGAACCGCCGCCGGCACCCACAGTGCGCACATCCACTGAGGGAGCGCGAACTCGCACATCCGCAACAATGGTTTCACGACGCACACGAGCACGAGAGTTTTGGATTAGCGCCACATCGGTGGAGGTACCACCCATATCGCAGGTCAAAATATTGTCGTATCCAGCGCGACTACAGAAATAGATCGCCCCAGAAACACCCCCAGCCGGACCCGACATCAACATATTCACTGGAGACTCCGCCGAGGCCCGGGCCGAAGCCAGACCGCCATCGGAACGCAGAATCGACAGCTGAGTGTCAGCACCCATTTTGTCGTCCAGAGCCGCCTGCAAGTTACTCACATAGCTGGCCACTTCAGGTCGTACATAGGAGTTCACTACAGTAGTCTCGGTACGCTCATACTCCTGCATCTCCGGCACTACATCGCTGGAGATAGAAATTGGCGTATCGGTAAAAATCTCAGCGGCAATTTCACTGGCGCGCTGCTCGTTGGCACCATTGATATAGGCATTGATAAAGCAGATGGTTAAGGCTTCCACCTCACCTGTGGCATGCAGCGTTTTCAAATCCGTGCGCAGCTGATCTTCATTTAACTCTCTAACCACTTCACCCTCAGCACTCATGCGTTCATGGGCACCAATGGTCAATTCGAGGGGGGCTAACAACGGCTTCTTAACAAAGCTCACCCAGCCACCCAGACCACCGGGACAAAAAGATCGCGCCACCTGCAAAGTATCTTCATAGCCAGCCGTAGTCACCAGGCCAACTTTAGCGCCGCGTCCAGTTAACACCGCATTGGTAGCGACAGTCGTTCCGTGCATCACCCTGCTGACGTCAGCTGGATTAACCCCAGATTCGTCGCAAATACGCGCGATACCATTGAGTACACCGACAGAGGAATCCTCCGGTGTGGACGGCACCTTGGCCGTATGCGTTTCCCCGGTCGCTTCATTGATCAATAGAAGATCTGTGAACGTTCCCCCTACATCTACCCCTAATCTATAACTCATCTTCATCTCCGAGCATTTTTTATGTTTTATTTTTATATTTCTTGCTGTCGCAATTAACCGTTTTTAACTGACCTGCCCTTTAACGCGTTTGCCCTCTATCCAGTTTGCTTTGCCAAATAACCTTGCAACCAAGCCTTGGATCTACCTCCAGGCGCTGTACCGGTTAATGTCTGGGCCAAATCCGAAGCATCCATCAGTGAATCTAAATCGATTCCGGTGTCAAAACCCATCTGTTGCAACATCATAGCAATATCATCTGTCGCCACATTACCCGATGCCCCAGGGGCAAATGGGCAGCCGCCGAGACCGGCTATGGAACTGTCAAAACGCCGAATACCCGACTCTACCGCGGCATAGACATTAGCCAAGCCCATCGCTCTGGTATCGTGAAAGTGACAGCCAAGCTTCTCGGCGCCATGACTAGCCACCAGCGCTGCAGTTAATTCACGGACCTGCTGTGGGTGGGCAGCACCAATCGTGTCTGCCAATACCAGCTGATCGGCACCGGCGGCAATAAACTTAGCCACTATAGTTTCTACAACGGCGGGATCGATGGGCCCATCAAACGGGCATTCAAAGGCCACCGCTATAGTGGCTATAACCTCTATACCATCCTGCTTAGCTAACCTGAGAATATTTAAAGTGACCACTTCCGCTTCAGCCATGCTCATAGCGGCATTTTTCTGCGCCATACCATCACTGGCATAAAGCACCATGGTCACGGTTTTAGTACCAGCAGCACGGGCTAATTCATAGCCTTTCATATTAGGGATAAGCGCAATAGTTGGGGTGGAAAACTCAGCAGCCTCTAGCGCAGCGAAAACCTGATCTGTTCCAGCCATCGCCGGCACCGCCTTGGGTGAGACAAAACTGCCCACCTCAATTTGCGGCACGCCGGCAGCGGAAATAGCCTGCACCAGTTCAAGTCGCTGCTCGATGGAGAGAATTTTCGGCTGATTCTGCAGACCATCTCTTGGCCCCACATCAGTAATCAAGATTGTTTCGGCCATTATTTGATAATCCCTTGATTTTTCATCTGTTGTATTTGCTCTACGCTCAAATTGAGCAATTGGGTCATGACCTCATCGGTGTGCTGGCCCAGTGTGGGTGCGGCAGTAAATATTTCATCACTGCTGCGGGATAGTTTAATCGGATTTCCTGGGCCCTTAGTGGAACTGCCATTGGGGTGTTTTAAGTCGATCACCATATTGCGGTGCAGCACCTGAGTATCAGACAGGGCCTGACTCAGGCTGTTAACCGGTGAACAGGGAATGCGCTGGGCTTCGAATAGCGCCAACCAATAGGCGCAACTATTAACAGACAGTAATTCATTGAGACGGGCATTGATCATCTCGCGGTCTTCCCAGCGTCCGGGCTGAGTATCGTATTTGGCATTATCAAACTCAGCACAGTTAACAACCCCTTTAAGGTTGGCCCAAAAGTTGTCGGTGATCACTGCGATAACGATTGACCCATCTGAGCAACTAAACGTGTTGTAAGGCACATGAACAAAGTGGCTATTGCCTATGGGATAGGGATCCTCTCCTGAGAGAAAATGCATGGTCGCCATATAATTGAGCATGGAAATCTGACAGTCGAGCATGGAAATATCCACATGCTGACCCAGGCCGCTGCGCTCACGCTCATAGAGTGCCGCTAAAATGCCCATCACCCCAAACATGCCGCCGCCTAGGTCACCTATAGGAATACCAGCCCGCACCATAGTCTCTGGATCCGGGCCAGTAATCGACATGCCGCCACCCATAGCCTGGGCCACCTGATCAAAAGCCGGACGCTTGCTGCCGGGGCCATCGGAACCAAAGCCCGACACAGTGCAGGTAATAATTCGCGGATTAACCGCGCTTAGGGAGGCGTAATCAATCCCGAGGCGCTCTGGTACCCCAGCGCCAAAATTACTGATCACAATATCCACATTGGCCACCAGGTCTTTAAATAGCGCCAAGCCCTCTTTAGTCTTGAGATCTACCGCAACGCTCTTCTTATTGCGGTTCAGGGTGATGTAGTAAGCTCCCATACCATCCAGGGAGTTGTTCGGATCTGTGGCCAAAAGCTTGCGCGTGCCCTCACCAGCCAAAGGTTCAACCTTAATTGTTTCAGCACCCAGATCAGCAAGAATCATACTGCCATAGGGTCCAGACAACATATGGGTAAGATCGAGTAGGCGAATACCGTTAAGTGGTTGACTCACAAAGCCTCCTGATTAATAGGCCCTAGGGCAAGATTGCCGATATAAAGGCAAGGGCTATCTGAATCACTAAAAAGCGAATTAAGAGGACTATAAATTGTCATAATCGCACCCGAACCTCGTTATTACAGCCTGTTGTCGATTGACCTGCGATGCAAATACTCGTATAACCTTGGCACTCCAGAATCATCCAACCTTAATGGTATAATGTTATACCAAAGAGTTCATGTGAGTACAATAGTTTGTGGTCCTACAATGACTACCCAACACCCAACAAGGCAGGCCCAATGAGTAGCACCCAAAGCGCAACCCTTTTTACCCGCAATCTGCGCCGCCATATTTCTGCCGATCTGCCAGTGCCTCTCTACCACCAGCTCTATAGTCTGATCAAAAACTATATCCTCGATGGCTCTCTGCACTACGGCGACAAACTGCCCAGTGAGCAGGATCTAGCGGACCTGTTTGATGTGTCACGCATTACCGTCAAGCGCGCAGTCAATGAGCTCGCCGCCGAACATCTAGTTGAACGGGCCCGTGGCAAGGGTACCCATGTTATTTATAAATATTCACCAAAGCCGGTTAAGGCACCGATGCTCGGCGTGCTCGAAGAGATCGAGAACATCGCCGAAAACTCAACCGCAACAGTCCTCGAGTGCGCCATGATTAAACCGCCCCAGACTATTGGCGCAGAATTTGGCCTCAAACGTGGGGACACTCTATTTCATCTATCCAGAACCCGTGAGCGTGCAGGCAGCGTATTTGGTTACTTCGACAGCTGGACTGCCGGCATCCAGGTGCCCAAAAGCAGTGATATATTTATTCACGAGTCGCGGCACAAATATTTCCGTGAGAGCGGCATGCGTATCAGCCACATCAAGCAATCCATCAGCGCCATCGCCGCCAGTCCGATTATTGCCAAACACCTCAATATAGAACCGGGCGCACCGCTACTCAGTTTGGTACGTCACTCATACAAACAGAATGGCGACCAAGAAGAACTAGTGGACTATCTACTGGCGCTCTATAACAGCGAGCTGTTCCAATATCAGATGGATCTCAAACTGGATTAACCCCAAACGCAAGACTCTTCACCCTCCACCCTCACTCCCAGTTAAAAAATTATTATCTTACGTTGACGTAAACGTAAGATAATAATTATACTGCAGGCCAGTTCTCGGCCACGATAGACCTCTCATGGAAAAAACGCAGTCAGATAGCATCATCGAATACAGCATATCCCAGCTCTCCAAAGAGTTTGATATCACCACCCGCAGTATTCGTCACTACGAAGATCTCGGTCTGCTCTCCCCCACCCGTCGAGGCCAAACCCGTATTTACGCCCAAGCAGATCGCACCCGACTGCGGCTTATTTTACGCGGCAAGCGCCTCGGGCTGTCCCTAGAAGACTCCAGGGAAATTATCGACATGTACGAACCAGGTAAAACCAATGTCGACCAGCTTAAGAAACTGATCGACGCGATTCAGCTCCAGCGCAGCAAGCTCAACCAGCAGCTCGACGATATTAGCAAACTCTTAAAAGACCTTAACCACGCCGAAGCGGACTGCATCGACGCCCTTAAAACCAATGGAAGCCAATAAGACATGAATACCACTTATCCCAGTTTGAATTTTAATCTCGGCGAAGACATCGATATGTTGCGCGACACTGTCTTCCAATTTTGTCAGACCGAAATTGCACCCCGGGCCGCTGAGATCGATCAGAGCAATGAATTCCCCATGGACCTGTGGCGCAAATTGGGCGATATGGGGCTGCTTGGCATTACCGTAGACGAAGAGTACGGCGGTTCAGGCATGGGCTATCTGGCTCACTGCGTGGCCATGGAAGAGATCTCCAGAGCCTCGGCATCAGTTGGCCTCTCCTACGGTGCCCACTCCAATCTCTGTGTTAACCAGCTGGCCAAAAATGGCACTGCGGTACAGAAACAAAAATACCTGCCCAAACTCTGCTCCGGCGAACATATAGGCGCCCTCGCCATGAGCGAGCCCAACGCTGGATCCGATGTCGTGAGCATGAAACTCAGCGCCACTAAACAGGGCGACAGCTATCTGTTCAATGGCAACAAAATGTGGATCACCAACGGTCCCGATGCCCAGACTTATATTATCTACGCGAAAACTGATACCAGCGCCGGCTCCAAAGGCATCACCGCCTTTATTGTCGAACGCGACTCTCCCGGTTTTTCCCGCCATCAAAAACTCGACAAGCTGGGTATGCGTGGCTCCAACACCTGTGAGCTAGTATTCCAAGACTGCGAAGTGCCGGCAGAAAATATTCTCGGCGGCGAAGGCCGCGGCGTCGCCGTACTCATGTCCGGCCTCGACTATGAGCGCACCGTATTATCCGGCGGCCCAGTGGGCATAATGCAAGCCTGCCTCGATGTAGTGCTGCCCTATATTCACGAGCGCACCCAGTTCGGCCAAGCCATCGGTGAATTTCAGCTAATGCAAGGCAAGATCGCCGATATGTACACGGACCTGAATGCCTCTCGCGCCTATCTTTACGCCGTTGCCAGAGCCTGCGACCTGGCACAAGACTCGCGCAAAGATGCCGCCGCAGTGATTCTATTTACAGCCGAAAAAGCCACTCAAATGGCCCTGCAAACCATTCAGGCACTGGGCGGTAATGGCTACACCAACGACTACGCCGCCGGACGCTTACTGCGAGACGCCAAGCTCTATGAAATTGGTGCCGGCACCTCTGAAGTGCGGCGCATGCTGATTGGCCGTGAACTGTTTGCCCAAAGCTGAAAACAATGGCCCAAAGCTGACAACAGAGTGCCCAAAGCTGACAACAAAGTGCCCAGAGCTAATTGCGGATAGAGGAAAAATTATGCCGATTATCAAAACTAAGATTAATAGCAAAAGCGCTGACTTCATTATCAATGCCGAAGCCATGCAAGCCCAGGTCGATGGCCTTAAAAACACCTTGGCCACAATTCGCCAAGGGGGCGGTGAAAAAGCCTGTGCACGACATCTCGCCCGAGGAAAATTACTCCCCCGAGAGCGCGTTCAAGCTCTGCTAGATCCCGGGTCACCCTTTTTGGAACTCTCAGCCCTTGCCGCCCATGAGGTATACGGTGAGTCCGTTCCAGCAGCGGGTATTATCACAGGCATAGGTCGAGTCAGCGGTCAGGAATGTGTAATCGTCGCCAATGACGCCACAGTAAAAGGCGGTAGCTACTACCCCCTCACAGTGAAAAAACATCTTCGCGCCCAGGCCATAGCCGCCGAAAACAACCTGCCCTGCATCTACCTGGTCGACTCCGGCGGCGCCAACCTGCCCCGTCAAGATGAAGTCTTCCCCGACCGTGAACATTTCGGCCGCATCTTTTTTAATCAAGCCAATATGTCAGCCCAGAATATCCCGCAAATTGCCGCCGTTATGGGCTCCTGTACCGCCGGCGGCGCCTATGTGCCGGCCATGGCCGACGAGTCGATTATAGTGAAGGATCAGGGCACCATTTTTCTCGCTGGTCCACCCCTAGTTAAAGCCGCCACCGGTGAAGTGGTCACCGCAGAGGAACTTGGCGGCGCAGATGTTCACTGCCGCACCTCAGGCGTGGCCGACCATCTAGCGAATAACGATCACCATGCTCTTGAATTAGCGCGCAATGCCGTGGCAAGACTGAACCGCATTAAACCGGTTAATGGTGATCTTAAAGCCGCTATGGAACCCCTCTACAACAGCTCGGAAATTGGCGGTGTAGTACCCAGTGATGCGCGCAAGTCCTACGATGTTCGCGAGATAATTGCCCGGGTAGTCGACGGCTCTGATTTTGATGAATTTAAAGCACTCTACGGCACCACACTGGTCTGTGGTTTCGCACGAATATTTGGCTACCCGGTGGGCATAGTGGCCAACAATGGCATTCTCTTTGGCGAGTCAGCACAAAAAGGCGCGCACTTTATTGAGCTCTGCGCCCAGCGCAAAATTCCCTTGGTATTCCTACAAAACATCACCGGCTTTATGGTCGGTAAACAATATGAAAATAACGGCATAGCCAAACATGGCGCCAAGATGGTCACCGCCGTCGCCACCGCCAATGTACCCAAATTTACAGTTTTGATTGGCGGCTCATTTGGTGCCGGCAACTACGGCATGTGCGGTCGCGCCTATGATCCACGATTTATGTTTATGTGGCCCAATGCGCGTATCTCAGTGATGGGTGGCGAGCAGGCGGCTGGTGTCTTGGCACAGGTCACTAGAGACAAGCATGAGCGTGACGGGGTTGACTGGAGTGCCGAGCAAGAAGCCGACTTTAAAAAACCGATTATCGAAAACTATGAACATCAGGGGCACCCTTATTACGCCTCTGCAAGACTCTGGGATGATGGTGTGATTGATCCGGCGGATACAAGAATGGTGTTGGGGCTGTCGATTTCGGCGAGTCATAACCGGGTTATAGAAGAGACTAAATTTGGGGTGTTTAGAATGTGATATCCGCCATAGGCGGATATCATCCTGAGAGAGCACAGCGAACCGAAGGATCTCATCCTGAAAGAGCACAGCGAACCGAAGGATCTCATCCTGAAAGAGCGCATCGAACCGAAGGATCTCATCCTGAAAGAGCAAAGCGAACCGAAGGATATCATCCTAAGAGAGCACAGCGAACCGAAGGATCTCATGCAGGATGACAAAGTAGGGCTCGGGATGGCAACTTATGGCTCGGGTGACACCCCAACCTGTCATCCTGAGAGAGCGCAGCGAACCGAAGGATCTCATGCAGGATGGCAGCGTAAAGTAGAGAACGCAGTAAACCAGGGAGATCCTTCGACTACGCTCAGGATGACAAAGTATGGCGCGAGTGACAGCGTTGGGTGCGGGTGACACCTCACCCTGTCATCCCGGCAGAGTATTTTAATGTCATCCCGACAGAGCGCAACGACGAGGGGTCTACTTGCAGGATTGCACCCTAGACCCAGAGCGCAGAAGAGCATCGACAAATGGACTATAACCAGCAACAAATGGACAAAAAAATGTTTACCAAAATACTAATCGCCAACCGCGGTGAAATCGCCTGTCGCATCATCCAAACAGCGAAAAAAATGGGCATTAAAACCGTTGCCGTCTACAGCGACGCCGACCGCAATTCACTGCATGTCAGCCAAGCCGACGAAGCCATCCACATAGGTCCATCCCCCTCAACCGAATCCTATTTGGTTATCGAAAAGATCATCCAAGCCGCCCTCAGCAGCGGCGCCCAGGCAATCCACCCAGGCTATGGCTTTCTCTCTGAAAACGCCGACTTCTGCCGCCAGTGCGACGCCAACAACCTTATTTTTATAGGCCCCCCAGTCGAAGCCATCTTGGCCATGGGCTCCAAATCTGCTGCCAAAAATATTATGGCAAAAGCCAATGTACCCCTAGTCCCCGGCTATCATGGCGAAGATCAAAGCACTGCCATCCTCAAACAGTCCGCAGATGAAATGGGCTACCCAGTACTCCTTAAAGCCGCCGCCGGTGGCGGAGGCAAAGGCATGCGCGCCGTCTACCAAGCCGATGAATTTGATCAGGCCCTGGCCGCCGCCAAGCGCGAGGCCAAAAGCAGCTTTAACGACGAAATCATGCTAGTGGAAAAATATCTCCAGCAACCTCGCCATGTGGAAATTCAAGTCTTCTGCGATCAGCACAACAACGCAGTACACCTATTCGAGCGCGACTGTTCACTGCAGCGCCGCCACCAAAAGGTCATAGAAGAAGCACCGGCCCCAGGCATGACCGAAGAACTGCGCCAGCGCATGGGTGAAGCCGCCATTCGCGCAGCCAGTGCCATCGACTATCAGGGCGCTGGCACCGTCGAATTTTTACTCGACAGCAACGGTGAATTTTTCTTTATGGAAATGAACACCCGCCTTCAAGTGGAGCATCCAGTCACCGAAATGATCAGTGGCCAAGACCTCGTAGAATGGCAACTCAGAGTCGCCAATGGCGAACCCCTACCCTGCACCCAGGATCAGTTAACCCTCAAGGGTCACGCCTTTGAAGCGCGTATCTATGCCGAAGATCCAGAGCATGATTTCTTGCCCTCCACCGGCAAGCTAACAGTGCTGCAAGCACCATTGGAAACGGCCCATGTGCGCGTCGACAGCGGCGTTATCCAAGGGGATGAAATCTCGGTATTTTACGACCCAATGATCACCAAACTAGTGGTCTGGGACATTGACCGAGAGCGCGCACTGCAACGTCTCACCCAAGCACTGAGCGAATATAACATTGCCGGCGTCACCACCAACATTCCGTTTCTCTACAACCTCGCCAGCAGCCAAGCCTTCCGCCGCGGCGATGTGAACACAGGCTTTATAGAAGAGCATGAGGATGAGATTTTTCATCGTCGCCAAGAAGATCTCGACTACGCCGCACCTTTGGCTGCCCAGGCAATTTTAGCCGCCCGAAAAGAGTCGGCCCAAGATCTCGCCGAACAATCCAATGAACCCAACTCCCCCTGGCATCTAGTCAATCATTGGCGCGTCAGCGACAACAGCCCCCAACGGATAAATATCACTATTGGCACAGAACAGGTCGAAGTGACTACAGAGAGTTCAGCGCTGCCCGCTAATATAAAAGTAGTCAGCGACGAAAACGGCTTTAATCTATTTACTCCAAATGGTGTCTTTCACTGCGCCAAAACCCAACCTGACTTAGGTCTCGACCAAGAGCAGGACAGCAGCGGCAACCTCACCGCACCCATGAATGGCACAGTGGTCACCCTGCTAGTGGACATAGGTGCAACTGTAGCCAAAGGCGAAACCCTACTGGTAATGGAAGCGATGAAAATGGAACATACCATCGCCGCCCCCAGCGACGGCAAAGTCAGTGAATTCTTTTATCAGCCAGGAGAGTTAGTGGATGGCGGAGCAGAATTGCTAGCATTTGAAAAAGCAGAAGCCTAAACAGACCCGCTAAAAACTTAGCCTGCAGCCTCGCCAAACAGTTGGCACTGCAGGCCAGTAAGCTATACTAGCGCCCTCTCAACAGCATCTGGAGCAGGCTCCTTGACCGCGTTTCGTCCATGTATCGACCTTCACCAGGGTCAGGTAAAACAGATAGTCGGCGGCAGCCTCAATGATTCAGGCGCCGAAACCAATTTCGTCAGCAGCCACGATGCAGCCTACTATGCCAGACTCTATCAACAGCAGGGTCTCACCGGCGGCCACGTAATTGCCCTAGGTCCAAACAATCAACAGCAAGTTCTCGAAGCCCTCGCCGCCTATCCCAATGGCATGCAGTTTGGCGGCGGCGTCAATCATGAAAACGCGACGAGCTATTTAGAAGCCGGCGCATCAGCGATTATTGTCACCTCCTATTTATTTGAGAACGGCGACTTTTCCTGGTCCCGTTTAGAGAAAATCAAAGCCGAAGTCGGAGCCGATAAATTAGTCCTCGACCTAAGCTGTCGCAAGACCTCAGACGGCTGGATGATCGCCACCGATCGCTGGCAGACCATCACCAACATGCAGATCAATCAGCAAACCATTGCCGAACTAGAAAGCCACTGCGCCGAATTTTTAATTCATGCCGCAGATGTTGAAGGACTCCAGGCGGGAATCGACAGCGACCTCGTCAGCCTCCTCGGTAACTGCTGCAGCCTCCCCACCACCTATGCTGGTGGCGCACGTACCCTAGCGGATCTCGACCTAGTGCAGTCACTCTCCAATGGCAAAGTAGACCTCACTATTGGAAGTGCCTTAGATATCTTTGGCGGCTCCGGCGTCACCCTTGAGGAATGTGTGCGCTGGAATCAACAGCCCTGAGCGCATAAACAGCCCTGAGCGGATAAACAGCCCTGAGCGGAGAGACAGCCCTGAGCGGAGAGACAGCCCTGAGCGGATAGAAAGCCCCGCCTAATAACAATAGTGCCCACCACACTGTCATCTTGAGAGAGCGCAGCGAACCGAAGGATCTCATGCAGAATTGCAGTCTACGCCCAAGGACGCAGTAAACCGAAGAGATCCTTCGACTTCGCTCAGGATGACAGTAGTAGTAATTGGGACGACAATCGTGGCAATAGGGATAACAGTAATAACAAATACGCCAGAGTCACCGAGCGGACCGCAAGGCCGTACTACCATAATCCAAAAAGACCCTGACCCTACCTTTGCGATCAATCAGGGCCCGTTTATTGATGCAATAATTTCCAGGAAAAGAGAGCACATGTCTGAGCGACAGCGAGTTGTGCGAGCGCTGGAAATAATTGTATCCATGGGACCGATCGCAAAGGTAGGGTCAGGGTCTATTCGCACCCAACGGTCAGCTTGGTTGCCAAAAGTAAACCTGAGATCCCTCGTCGCTGCGCTCTGTCGGGATGACAGAAACGGATAAACAGTCATCGCAAAACTAAAGTCCCTCAATCAATAAAAACCCACAAATTTTACTAACTCACTTCTCCAACTTATTACGAATCCTCTTCACCAACATCAATGCACCGGTAAAAATAAACGGCGTAATAATCGCCAGAGCCATAGTCTTAGAAATTAATAAATGTTGCTCAATCGGCAACGGCGCAATCAGCAGCTTAATCAAATTCATACTGTAATAAGTCATCGCCACCACCGATAACCCCTCAACCGTCTGCTGCAAACGCAACTGCAACGCACTGCGCTTATCCATCGAAGCCAACAAACGCTGATTCTGCAATTCCAACGACAACTGCAATCGAGAATTCAACAACTCCGTCGTCCGGCTAATCCGTTTCGACAGATCCTCCTTGCGCTTAACCACTGACATACAAGTATGAAACGCCGGAATAAAGCGCCGCACATGAAACTGTTTTAAAGTGCGAAAAGTCGGCAACTTCTGCTCACGCAGCATATCCAAACGACTTTCAGTCAGACTAAAATACGCCTGAGTGGCAGAAAAACGAAAGTTATGATCAGCAACCAACTTCTCCAGCTGAGTCGCCTCTTCAATCAACTCAGTCATCAACTTTTGTTCATCCTCCACTGTCTCCAGCAGATTAAGCTTGGCATTGGTGCCCACCAACTGCCCCTCCAACTTAGTTACTGCCGGAATCAATTCACGGGCTATAGGCAGTGCCAAAAGAGTCATAGCTCGATAAGCAGCAATTTCCAATAGATTGCGAATCGCCCGACCCGCCTGCAGCGCATCAATACCCTCATCCACCACCAGAGTGCGAATAAAGCCATCAGCATCGTCTCGCACCGAAGTCCAAACAGTGGCCAAACCATCATAAATTTTGCTTCCCACCAGACGCTTGCCGCCAAAATAATCTTGCAACTCTTGAGAGTTCAGAGAGGTCGGGCGCAGATCTATATGGTTCGCCGCGATCACCTCACCAGGCATAGAGTCCAACCAGTCCGCATCCATTAACAAGAACAGATTGCGGCACAGTTCAGCCTCTGGCTGACGCTGACAAATCACAGTATAGGTTGAAAACTCATTGTGCCGTTCCCAGCGAAAATCAAACTCTTTAAAACTCTGGTAATAACAGCTTTCACCAGCCTCTGGCGGTGCCACATTGTGCTTGTGAGCTAAATCAGTGAGTCGATCGATTTCGGACTGGCGGTCGCCAGGATTGAGCAGCACCAGGCTAGAGACCTGGGCGGGTAAATTCACCACCGGAAAAGTGCGGTTGTGAAGTTCTTTAATTAATGTATTTTTTTGTGGGTGGAATTTCATCTTGACTGCCCCATTTATTATTATTTTAAATACAGTCCCTGATTAAAGTAGTCCCTGATTAAAGTAGTCCCTGATTAAAGTAGTCCCTGATTAAAGTAGTCCCTGATTAAAGTAGTCCCTGGCTAAATTGTCCCTATAGAAAAAATGCTTAGATTAAATATATCTAACTTAAGCGCGGCTGCTACTAAACCTTGGCAGCAGCCGCGCTTATTTTACTTAGAACCCAACTTTAAAGCAGAAGCTAAAAACTACTCAGTTTCAACAGCAAAGGTCAGTCCAGCATTGGCTTGCAAGCGCTCAATCAAGGCTGAGCCCATGGCTGGTGCTGAAGTCCAAATACCACCAGAGGCCAATTCAGGATTCATCACCAAACACACAGCACTCTCGGCAATCATCTTCGAGGTGGAACCATAACCAGGATCCATATCACCTTTAACACTGACCCGCACTGAGCGGCCATCACTGGCTTCGCCGATCAACAGCACATCATAGTGGCCGTTAATGCGTTCCTCGAGATCTGGACCTTCGCCAGGTTGACGGGGATCATTAGCCATAGACTTATCTTCAGTCACAGCTTTGGCAATAGCTTCGCCGCGATCACCAGGGCCGGTAACCAGCATTTCGTCGTAGACAAAATCAGTGCCATAGGCATGGCCGAGCAATTTATTTGAACGGTGAATGTTTTTCGTATTAATGCTCGCCATCACAAAGGGAGCAACCCAGCACTGCAGTGCTTCATCAAACTCAGGCTTATCGCCGCGGGGTTGATCGGCACCGACAAAACCTTCAGTTAGAGCAAAGGGGTTGCGCAATACATTGATCAGCTCGCGGTCTTTTCCAGCTGCAATCATAGTCGCGCGGAAACTGGCCAAGGTGCCGCCAGAAAAAGTGCCTTTCATTGAACGCACACGACCTTTAACTCGTGGCACCATGGCACCCAACTGCTGTTCCGCAGTCTGCTGTAAAAACAACACACCCAGATCAAAGGGAACCGAATCAAAACCACAGGAGAAGACGATTCGCGCACCGCTGGCCTCTGCTGCTGCGGAGTGCGCCCCGATCATTTCATGCATCCAAGCTGGCTCGCCACAGAGATCTACATAATCAGTGCCGTGCTCAGCACAGGCTGCAACCAACTCATTGCCATACAGCTGGTAAGGGCCAACAGTGGTCAAAATAACCTTGCTGCTCAGTACCATTGCATTTAGGGATTCAAGATCAGCCGCATCGGCAACGATCAAAGGCACATCCGCAGAGATACCCATTTCGTCGCGCACTGACTCAAGCTTGGCCTGACTACGTCCCGCCATGGCCCACTTCAATTCGCCATTGACACCGTATTGGTTATTCAAGTATTCCGCGACCAGCCGTCCAGTAAAACCTGTGGCTCCGTAGACCACTACATCTAATTCTCTGTTACTCTGCATTGTTATTATTCTCGTTTTGGAGTGAAATGAAAGTTGCTCAGGGCAAAAGTATATCAGCCTTAGGTAACCAGAGGGCTTTGAGAAAGTGACTGGCCAACCACCGCCATCATTAGGTCGGGAAAAATAACCAGAATTTAAACTGCAGTGGTTTAACAACAACAAATAACAATTCAATTTGGGGAACATTATGTCAGTTACAAGCTCTTCAGTTACAAGCTATGAAGTACGCGGCGATATCGGAATCATCTGGATCAACAACCCACCGGTCAACGCTCTGTCACAGGCACTGCGCGACGGTATCTACGCCGCAGTCAACGCCGCACAGGACGACGCCACCAAGGCCTTAATACTTATATGTCAGGGTCGCACCTTTATTGCTGGAGCCGATATCTCCGAATTCGACAAAGCTCCCACCGAGCCCTCATTTAATAAAATCCTCGAAACCATAGAGCAGTCAGCCAAGCCCATGGTCGCCGCGATTCACGGCACCGCACTGGGTGGCGGATTGGAAACCGCCCTCGCCTGCCACTACCGCTGTGCAGTTAGCAGCGCAATGGTCGGCCTTCCCGAAGTTAAACTTGGCCTGCTGCCGGGCGCTGGTGGTACTCAACGTGCTCCGCGACTCACCGGTGTCGAAGCTGCTATTAAACTGATTACTAGCGGCAACCCAATTAAAGCCAAAGCCGCTGTCGGTTTAAACCTGATCGACCATATTATTGAAGGCGACGACCTGCTTGAAGGGGCTATGGCCTATGCTCACCAACTGCTTGCAGACAACGCACCGCTGCGTAAAGTGCGCGACATCAACATAGATCCCGCTTCTTTTGATCCCGCCATCTTCGACAACTCACGCAAGCAGCTCAGCCGTCGCGCCCGAGGTCAGCTAGCACCCCAGCGTATTGTCGACTGTATCGAAGCCGCTGCCACACTGCCTTTCGATGAAGGCTTGGCCACTGAAGGACGCCTCTTTATGGTTCTCAAAGACGGTAGCCAGTCCGCCGCTATGCGCCATATGTTTTTCGCTCAGCGTGAAGCCAACAAGATTAAAGGCATAGGTAAAGAGACTGCCAAGCGACCCATCAAGTCTGTTGCCATTATCGGCGGCGGCACCATGGGTGGCGGTATTGCGATGAACTTTGCCAATGTCGGCATTCCCGTGACCATGTTGGAAATCAACGATGAAGCGCTGCAGCGTGGCCTCGGTATCATCGACAAAAACTATTCCATGACAGTGAAAAAAGGCAAGCTTAGCGAAGAGCAAAAGCAAGGTTGTTTAAGCCTTATCAGCGGCACCACCGACTATCAGGATCTGGCCAATGCCGACCTAGTAATTGAGGCCGTATTCGAGAACCTCGAAATCAAGCAGCAGGTGTTTACCCAACTCGACAAAGTATGCAAACCCGGCGCTATTTTGGCCAGCAACACCTCCTATCAGGATGTTAATGCCATAGCCGCGGTCACCACGCGACCTGAAGATGTTATCGGCCTGCACTTTTTCAGCCCCGCCAATATTATGAAACTGTTGGAAATTGTCCGTGCAGATAAGACCTCTGACGAAGTCATTGCTACGGCTATGGCAGTGGCTAAAGCCATAGGCAAAGTGCCTGTGCTTTCAGGTGTCTGCTTTGGCTTTATCGGCAACCGCATGTTCAGCGAGTACGGTCGCGAAACTCAACTCTGCCTGATTGAAGGCGCCAGCGCCGAACAGATTGATCGCGTGATGGAAGAGTACGGCATGGCTATGGGTCCTTTGGCGGTGAGCGATCTTGCCGGTATTGATATTGGCTACAAGGTTCGCGAAGGCTTATCCAAAGAAGAAAAAGGCGATCCACGGAGTTTCTGTGTTGCCGATGCTCTGGTGGACCAGGGTCGCTTGGGACAAAAAAGTGGTGCCGGTTTTTATCAATATGATCCCCAGACTCGCGCCCGAATCAGCGACCCTGAGGTCAGCGCGCTGGTCGAAGCCAAGGCTGCAGAATATGGTGTTGAACGCAGAGACTTCAGTGATGAAGAGATCCGCGATCGTCTGCTACTGCCATTGATTAACGAAGGGGCAAAAATCCTTCAAGAAGGTATAGCCCAGCGCTCCGGCGATATAGATGTGGTCTATGTGTTTGGTTATGGCTTCCCGGTCTATCACGGCGGCCCAATGCAATATGCCGATCAACTGGGGCTAGACGCAGTGTATAAAAAGCTCAGCGCCCTGCACCAAGAGAGCGGCAAAGACTATTGGCAGCCAGCGGATTTGATCAAGACCTTGGCCGAAAGTGGCAGCAGCTTTGCCAAGTGGTCTCAGAGCTAGAGTTACAGCACTTTACAGTACAGTACTTGCAGGCTAGACCAACTGGGTCTGACAGAAATTTGTCAGGCTCAGTTTCCTAAAGCCCTGTACCACTAGCCCTCTATTCCCGCCAGACCCTCGATTAAAAGACCTTTTCCCACAAGCTTATTAACTCGACTCCCTATTAAACTCGCTCCCTATTAACCCCACTCGCTGTTACCCACAGCCCTGATCACTGGTACAATCGCCGCCGCGGTAACCTGTCCGCCCATTTCGCGCGATCACAGGCCCAACTATCAATTAAAAGGATCTCTCAATGCGGATTCAGCTACTGCGCACGTTTGTCGCGCTTACCCTGCTGTTTGTAACCTCTATTTCCAGTGCCTCGCCCTTTGGCCTCAGCAGCGCGGCTGCCGTTGTCAGTACTAGTTCTGCCAACACCAGTTCGGCCAGCCCCAAGACATTTGTCTTTAGCGCCATTCCCGATCAGGACGAAGCCAACCTTCAAGAGCGCTTTGATAAGGTTGCAGTCTATTTACAGGCTCAGCTGGGGATAGAAGTTCGCTACATTCCGGTTAAGAGCTATTCCGCAGCAGTCACCGCCTTTCGCAACAATCAGGTTCAACTGGCCTGGTTTGGTGGACTCTCTGGTGTTCAAGCACGACGTCTAGTTCCAGGTAGTCAAGCCATTGCCCAGGGCACAGAAGACCCGTTTTTCACCAGTTACATTATTGCCCATAGCAGTACTGGCATAGAGCCCAGCGAAAGCCTCCCAGCAGCCATAACCGGTAAAACCTTCACCTTCGGCTCCAAGGGTTCAACCTCTGGACGCCTGATGCCGGAACACTTTATTCGCGAAAACTTGGGCGACACCCCAAATAACCTATTCAGCAAGGTCGGTTACAGCGGCGACCACAGCCGCACTATTGCCCTAGTGCAATCCGGTGCCTATGAAGTTGGCGCAGTCAATTACAAAGTCTGGGACAAGCAACTGGCCTCAGGCAAGATCGACAGAGACAAGGTTAAAGTGATTTGGCGCACGCCGAGCTATCCCGACTACCAGTGGACTGTTCGCGGTGACGTCAATGACAGCTGGGGCCCAGATTTTCAGGCGCGTCTAACTGAAGCCTTACTGGGTATGGATGATCCCGATCTGCTGGCAAGCTTTCCCCGCAGTGGCTTTATTGCCGCCGACAACGCACTCTATCAACCGATATTAGATACCGCGATTAGCGTCGGTATTATTGATGCAGGCAAGTAGGCACCTTTTTTGAACGACGCCGTTAAACAGCCAAAAGCGCTGTTCCAGTTTAGCGACCAACGCCTGCAGTATCAGGGGCGTACGGTGCTAGACAATCTCTCACTGAGCATCGCCAGCGGCGAGCGCGTGGCTTTAATTGGTGAGAGCGGTGCTGGCAAATCAACACTGCTCAAGGCGCTGCGCGAGCAGCGTCCGGATCAGGTTGCCTGGTGTCCCCAGCAACCGGGTTTGGTGCCTATACTCAGCACCTTTCACAATATTTATATGGGTGCATTGAGTTCCCACTCTCTGGCCTACAATCTGGTCAATTTGATCAAACCCCTGCCCGGTGCGCTGAACATTGTTGAGCCTATCGCCAAGCAGCTGGGGCTCGAGCAGCACTTGTTTAGCTCCACCGATAAGCTCTCCGGCGGCCAGCAACAGCGCACCAGTATTGGCCGCGCACTGATTCAACAGCGAGGGATTTTTCTCGGTGACGAACCAGTGGCCAACGTCGATGAATATCAGGGTGTAGCACTGCTGCAACTGATCTGCCAAAGCCATGACACTGTTGTGCTGGCACTCCATGATATTGCCCAGGCTCTGTCCATCTGCACCCGTATTATTGGTCTGCAAGACGGCGCCATTGTTCTCGACGCCCCCAGCGAGCAGCTTCAGGCCAGTGATCTCGCTGGCCTCTATGGCGCCAGCTAATGGCGCTCTCAACGCCTAAGTCAGGTACTCCTTCAGGCACTAACTCAAACAACAGCTCCGCCAGCGCCCTGCGCAATATCAGTTTCTGGTTTGCCGTCTCGGCACTGATCTGCCTGTTGCTGGTGGATATAGATATAGGCACTGCCGATCCCTGGGCGGAACTGGGCCTGATGACTGCCGGCGCCCTAAGCCCCTCGGTCTGGTCCTGGCCCACATTGCTTAGCAGTCTCGCCAACACCTTTGCCTTTGCCCTCCAGGGTGTGACTATCGCCGCCATCGCCGGCTTTGTTCTGGCATTGGGTTACCGTTTTACCTTGGTGCGGGCATTCTGTGCCTTTATTCGTTCGATCCACGAGCTGTTCTGGGCACTACTGTTTATGCAGGTGGCCGGGCTCTCGTCTCTGACCGGTCTGCTGGCAATCGCCATTCCCTATGCCGGCACCCTGGCGAAAATCTATGGTGAACTGTTTGAAGAGGTGGACCCAGCACCGGCGAATAATCTGCCCCACACCGCAAGCAGATTAAGCCATTTTTTCTATTCGGTAGTGCCGCTGGCATGGCGCTCCATGGCCACCTACACCAGCTACCGTTTTGAATGCGCGATTCGCTCCAGTGCCATTCTCGGTTTTGTCGGTCTGCCGACCCTGGGTTTTCATCTTGAGACTGCCCTTAGCGATGGCCATTACAGCGAAGCGGCGGCGTTCTTTTATGCTCTATTGCTACTTATAGGTACATTGCGCCTGTGGCTGCACAAGCGAATGCTGCCGATCTATCTGGTGGCTGTGTTCTACTACCTGCCGCCTCAAGCGACAATTTCTTGGCAGCTGCTGGTGCGCTTTGTCACTGAAGATATAGTGCCGGCACCGCTTCGTGGGCAAGCATTGCTCAGCGGGGAAACAAGCAATAATTTTGTCCAGTGGTTTAACCTATTATGGCAACAACAGGTCTGGCCAGGCTTGGTCAATACAGTGCTGCTCGGGCAGATAAGCTTGGTCTTTACCGGGCTCTTAGCTCTCGCCTTGCTGCCACTCAATTCTTCGCTGTTTATCCAGCGTCGCTGGAAACGTGGCATCGGCGATTCAATTTTAATTTTGCTGCGCACCTTGCCGGAATACCTACTGGCCTTTATCGGCCTGCTGATCTTGGGCCCCTCAATGTTGCCGGCCATATTGGCTCTAGGCATTCACAACGGTGCAATTATCGGCCATCTGCTTGGGCGCTATACCGAAGAGCTCGATCTCCGCGCCGATTCCAGCAGTGGAATCACATTGTATTTTTACGAAGTGCTGCCGCGAATTTACCGCCAGTTTTTGGCTTTTCTGTTTTATCGCTGGGAAGTGATTCTGCGGGAGACCGCGATACTCGGGATTCTGGGCATTGCCACATTGGGCTTTTATATTGACTCGGCCTTTGAGACCTTCCGCTTTGATGTGGCCCTGCTGCTGATTCTAGTCAGTGCTGCACTGAATATTAGCGTCGATCAATTTGCTCGCTATCTACGCCAGCGGCTGCAACTCAAGACGGTTCCCGAGTCACTTTAACTCTTTCATCCGCTCTAGCAGCTTTAGCCTGTCTACCCTCAACCTTATCCATATGCCCACGCATACGCGAGATCAACTCAGGCAACACATTGTCTGGCATGTTGTGGCCCATATCTTCCAGCAGCACAAACTCCGCCCCCTCAATTAACTCCGCCGTATGAACACCATGTGGCGACGGCACCAGTGTGTCATCAACACCGTGCATCACCAGCGTACTGGCCTGAATACTGGCCACATCTTCAGAGCGGTCACCGGACTTAAAAATTGCCATCAGCTGGCGCGGCATTGAATCGGGAAAGAAACCCCGAGCGCGCATCATCGCATCCCGCTCAGCCGCCGCATCACCCACTGCAAGCTCACGCAAATTACCCTCGGCCTGGCGCGTCGGCCAAGGCAGATGACGGGCACCAGTGGAGGACATAATAGAAACCAAACTGCGGGTGCGCTGTGGATAGTGCGCGGCGACAACCTGGGCGATCATGCCGCCCATAGAAGTGCCAATAATATGGGCATCCTCATATCCCAACTCATCCATTAGGGCCACCGTATCAGCCGCCATATCATCTAGGGTATAGGGGGCATTAACCGGCAAACCGATCTTTTGTTTAATCAACTGTAACCAGAGTGTCGGCTGTCCCCAGTCATCAAAACGGGTGGAGCCGCCGACATCGCGATTATCGAACATCAGCAGCTCATAGCCGCCCTCTACAAGGCCCTTGACCAACGTATCGCCCCACACCAGATTGGAACCCCCGAGACCCATAATAATCACTACCCTGGGACTGTCTGGGTTCTGCCCAACAATTCGGTAGGCCATTTCAATGCCATTGACCGCGACTGTCTGCAGTGGATGGGATTCGATATAAGTGCGGGAATACTCCGCACTCACTAAGGGCGCTGCCACTATTAACAGCAGACCTACAATAATCGTTTTCATAACCACGTCCTAATCAAGCAGTCCATTACGCACTCCATTACGCACTCCATTACGCGACTAACGAAGCCAGCACAGCACGTTTGCCCTGAAAGGGCCGCCGTCCATGCATGACCAAAAAATTATCTAACAGGGCAACATCACCAGACTGCCAGGGAATATCAAAAGTCAGTTCATCGGCCAGTTCGATGGCCAGAGCCATATGGGCGCTGTCAATAGCTGAACCATCGCCAAAACAGATGGATTTTTCGCCACTATTACGGGCATCTTTCCAACCGCGAAAGGCGGCGATCAGCTGATTAAAGAACACTGTTCGGCCATCATGTAATTGGCGTACCGCTGGCAATACAGGGGTGGTCACACTGAGTGAACCGTCCTCCTGCCACTGCCAGTCATAATTTAAATGCCTAAGTTTGCTCTCTGCCTGTTCGCAATTCTCGGCACTCAATGTGCTCTTCCAGCTGCGGCCCTGACCTGAAGCCAGGTCCTCAACCAGAGGCATGGTCTGGGAATAGCGCACGCCTTTGTTGTCACAATCTGTCACAAAATCCGGCAGTTGCTCGCGCAGTTGCTGCAGCAAAATATCCGAACGACAGATCGGCGTAGCACCACCGCTTTCCGCCGCATGCTCACAGAAAAATAGCAGTTTGGACGGATAAACCGGCGTCTGGGCCATCTCGTGATGTAAAAAGATCGACACCGTTGGTGGTGCCTCGTTGGCAGTAAAGACCAACTCGGTGCGATTGCGTCTTACGGCATTGGACAGAGACTCGGCATAGGTAAAGTTGGGCCAGTCAAAGGCGCGAATAAAATCATCGAAATCGCGATCGTCTACAAGACCAAAACCGCGAAATAAAATCGCCCCGGTGAGTGCCAACTGATCTTCGATCTGATCGCGATGCTCGGCGATCCAATCGGCAATAACAGTCTTATTAGCTTGCTGATCCGAACACAACGCTAGCGGAAAAACCGTCTCGGCATAATACTGTTGTCCGGCTAAATCGATCGTCTCAACGTTTAATTGGCTCATAGGGATTAATCGTAAATCGAGTGGAAAGTATTAAACGCCGCTTCACAGAACTGTGCCGGGTCATTAAAGCGACGGTTCTGATTAAGCGCGGAAATAGCCTCCATTTCCTCATCGTTTAAGGTGAATTCCGTGAGAGTTAAATTCTCAATCAGACGCTGGGGATTACTGGTTTTGGGAATCACCGCCGTACCCCGCTGAATACCCCAGCGCAATACCACCTGAGCTGCTGTAACCCCATTCCGCTGTGCCGCTGCCAGCACTGAGGGATCGGTTAATACTGTGTCATTGGCACTGGCCATATTCAGTGCCACATAGGACAGAGAACCCAGTGGCGAGAACGCCGTGACGGCCATATTGTAAGAGCGCGCTGTGCGCAATAAGCCTTCTTGAGTAAGGTAAGGATGAGATTCGATCTGCAGCATAGCCGGCTTAATTCGGGCATAGCTCATCAGATCATGTAATAGAACTGCACTGTAATTACAGACGCCAATTTGGCGCACCAAACCCTTTTCAACAAGCTGTTCCATCGCGCCCCAGGTTTCACTCAAGGGAACCTGATCAAGCTCCATACCCGGATTCTCAGCACTATGATCAAAGATCCACTCCGCCGGGTAGCGATGATTGAAATCCACATAGCGCAGGGCAATAGGGAAATGCACCAAGTAGAGATCGATATAATCCAAACCCAAATCATCCATTGATCGGCGACAGGCCGCCTCAACATGCTCGGCACGGTGATAAGTATTCCACAGCTTGGTGGTTACCCACAGCTCTTCACGAGTGCAGAGACCGTCGGCTATAGCTCTGCCGATGCCCTCACCTACCTGCTGCTCGTTGCCATAGTCTGCGGCGCTATCCAGATGGCGATAGCCCACTTTGATTGCTTCATAGACTGCATCTGCAGCACCGTCCTGATCGATCTTCCACAGACCCAGACCCACAGCGGGCATAGACTTGGAAGAGACTTTTATGACAGGGGCTTTAATAACGTCAGACATAATATTCCTAATTGTTTAAGTAATGGGCCAAGCCATTGGCCACCATAAATTCATTTATATCCACTGCCCCACCACTGGCAATAGACGCCTGAGCGGCACTGGCAACAATCATCGACCAGAGACCCTGGAGTGGCGTCGCAGCCGACACAGACTTTTTCTCAAGCTGATCGACAAAGGCAATATGTTCAAAATAGGTGGCCCCGTGATGGCCGCTCTGTTCTATCAGTGCAGGATAAGTCACATCCATGGTTTTCGACGGACCCAGCTCACCGGCCTCAATCGCTAGGCTCGCTTTGGCGCCCTGCTGCTGGTGAAAATTAAAGACTTCCTTGGCGGTTAAACGACCGCGCTCACCACTAACAATCAGCTCTTCGCTAAAGTCATGGCAAAACATATTCAGCGTGAAATTGGCCTTGGTACCATTGGCATAGTCAATCACCACAAAAGCATGATCATCAATATCGGACTTTTTACCATCGCGCTCAAAGTCGACAAAGTTCACCGCCTGACCGCCGCTAGCATAAACCTTCACCGGCTGAGACTGTGCCAGCAGATTAATCAGATCAAAATAATGGCAGCACTTTTCAACCAATGTGCCGCCGCTGGTAATATTAAATTTATTCCACTGTTCGACCTTATCCAAAAACGGCGGTCGGTATTCACTGAGGCTAATGGTTTTGATATCACCCAGAGACGCCCTGTCTAACGCCTCGTGAAAAGCCTCAACATACTGAGCCTTATAACGATACTGCAAACCGATCTGGATAAACGAGGAATAGGCTCGCGCTATAGCCTCGGTGGCCGCAGCATCCTGAAGGTCGGTAGCCATAGGCTTTTCTAAAAAGATCGCCTTGCCCGACTTGATGGCGGTTTGCAGAATCTCGAAGTGGGTATAGTTGGGCGTGCAGATAAATAACGCATCTACAGCTGGATCATTACAGGCAGACTCTAGGTCTGGATAACGGACAAGCGACTTATGGGAATAGCCAGCAAAGTTAGCCTCGGCAATATTCATGCTGTGTTGTTGAGTATCGTAGATACCGTGGATTTGAGATCGGAAGAGCGTCGTG
>ENA-ORXF01000603-ORXF01000603.1-marine-metagenome-genome-assembly--contig:-NODE-603-length-25410-cov-3.455177_pt1 | contig 25410 bp, 19 predicted proteins | sample MGYA00237864_ERZ511476 | MGnify/ENA primary metagenome ERZ511476 (study PRJEB26306, sample SAMN06343908) | marine metagenome | isolation source: coastal waters | place: Atlantic Ocean: West Antarctic...
TCTTTGATTTGTGTTGAATTTTGTGTTCGCTAATTAAAGAATTTAAGATCGTTAAACGATTGCCATTTAACTATTCGGCTAATTTTGACTTTGGTCTTCTGCCAACCAAATAAACCCCAATAAATATTAAAGAAGCTGCAAATATTTTAACAGGATTTAAATTATCGGAACCTACAAAAAGAGCAATCATGGTTGCCAATACAGGCTGTAAGTAAATATAGAAACTCACTGTAGAAGCTCTTAAATGAGAAAGTGCATATACATTAAACATATAGGCCAAAACGGAAGTTCCGAAAACAACAAAGGCTATTTCGCCCCAAATTTTAGGGCTTACTTTTGTCCACTCTACCACTTGCACATCGGCAAAGCCAAAAGGAAGTACTACTACAAAACCAATAGTAAATACCCATTTCATAATGGTTAGAAAATGATATTTTTTCATGAGTGGTTTTACAAGGGTAAGGTACAAACCATAAGAAACAGCATTTAAAAACACTAATAAATTACCGAAAGCTAAATTGGGATTAGACAAATCGAAATCTTGTCCATATACAGCGAGTACAATTGCACCTACAGCACCTAGGACAACACCTAAAACTCGCAAAGGAAGTGTTTTTTCTGCATGAAAAAATATGGCTAAAATAAATACGATTATAGGCGTAGAAGTCATCGTAACAGAAGCGTGTATAGGCGTGGTGAAATTGAGCCCTTTAAAAAATAGCATCATATTTATAGCAACTCCAAAAAGTGCACAAAGTATAATAACTCCATAATCCTCTGGCTTTACTTTTTCTCGTATCCAAATTCTATGTACAATTTGAAAAACAATCATTGCACCGGTTACACGAACCAAAATAAAACCTAGAGGTTGAATTGTTGTAGGCATAACATCTTTTGCAAAAGTAAAAGTTATTGCGTAAATTAAATTGGCTAAAAATAAAGCCATATGAGATTTTGCGATATTATTCATTTGCTAAATAAACTTTAAGAGATTCGATTACTTTTTTTGAATTGCCCACAAAAATAGTATTGTCTAACATAAAAACAGGTCGTTTAAGAAAGGTATATTCTTGTAAAAGTAATTGCTTAAAATCTTCTTCTTGCAAGTTTTTGTCTTTTAAACCCATGCTCTTGTATTTTTGAGCTCGCTTACTAAACAAAGCTTCATAAGAAGTAGTTAATAAGTACATTTCGTCTAATTGACTGGTTGTAACAGGATTTGTTTTTACATCTTGCAAATCAAAGTCGATGTTAAGGTCTTTGATAATGCGTAAACAAGTACTACAGGTGGAGAGGTAAAATGCTTTTTTCATGTTTTTAAATCTATTACAAAAATAGACAATAGCCAAGTGCAAACAAATTTCTACATTTGTAAGAATAAATAAAAAGAGAATATGTCAGATGAACGCTTTGCAGTAATCGGTTTAGGTCAATTTGGAACGGCAATAGCAAAAAACTTAGCCCTCCGTGGAGCTGAGGTTTTAGCAATAGATAATTCGCTGGAAAAAGTAGAAAGTATTAAAGATGAAGTTTCTTATGCAGTAGCCTTAGATGCTACAGATAAGAGAGCATTAATATCGCAGAACATCCAAGATATGGATGCAGTGGTAGTAGCGATAGGTGAAAATTTTCAAGGTCTTTTACTGTGTACATTCCTCCTTATAGAATTAAATGTAAAACGCATTATTACACGTGCTATGGGAAGTGACCAAAGACGTATTCTAGAGAAAATGGGGGTTACAGAAATATTATCTCCAGAAGATGAGGTTGGCAGAAATGTTGCCGAAATGCTTATTAATCCAGATGTTGTTATGTGTGTTCAATTACCAGACGACTACGAGATTGTGGAAATTAAAGCTCCAAAAGAAGTATGTGGAAGGAGTTTAAAGGACATAGGATTAAGAGAAAAGTACAGCTTAAACTTGGTAACAATTTTAAGAAAGAATGCAGAAATAGACAAAGAATATCACATAATCGGAGTCCCGAATTCTAGTACAATAGTAGAGAAATCTGATATTATTGCCCTTTTTGGGCTTACAAAAAATATCGAACGGTTTTTAGAAATCAATAAGTAAACAAAGCATTTATACAATATGAACGCATTTATTATTACAGGAACGAGTAGCGGAATTGGGCTAGAATTAGCTAAATTACTTTTGCAAGACGAAAACAACCGTGTAATTGGAATTTCTAGAAGCAATACTATAGAACATTCTAATTTTAAGTATATTTCACTTGACCTTAATGATGTCGCAGATATTGAGGGAATTGAATTTCCTAAATGGGAAAATGCGACTCAAATTTCTTTGGTTCATAATGCAGGATGGGTTGGTCCTATGCAAAAAATGGGAAACCAAGAAATGGGAGCTATTGCTGCTTCTTACTTAATAAATCTTGTAGCACCCGCAATTTTATCAAACCATTTTATTGACTCTTATAAGGAGTCCAAAGCACAAAAAGTAATTTTAAGTATTAGCTCTGGAGCAGCCCATGCTCCTGTAGCAGGTTGGAATACTTACTGTTCCGCTAAAGCTGGATTAGACATGTTAAGTAAATGTATTAGCGAAGAACATAAAGAAATTATAAGTTTATCTATAGCACCAGGAAAAGTTGATACGCCAATGCAAAATGATATTCGTTTTGCAGATGAAAATGAATTCCCTCGTTTAAAAGAGTTTCAAGATTACCACAAAAATGGGGAATTGACTAAAGTAACTGAAGTTGCTGAAAAATATGTTACTGTTCTTGCCAATCCAACTAAGCATAAAAACACAACACGTATTTCAGAACTCTAAAGATTTGCTGGATAAGGAATGCTGTCTAGTACAGACCCTAAACTATCTCTAAACATTTCGAAACTTGATCTGGAAGCAGAACTAATTGGATCTGAAGGCGGTAATTTACTTTTAAAAGGATCAACTTGAGAACCATTTTTCCAGAATCTATAACACACATGAGGTCCTGTAGCCAAACCTGTGCTACCGACATAACCAATAGTTTCACCTTGTTTTACATGAGTACCTACCTTTACCCCTTTGGCAATTTTAGACATGTGTAAATACTGAGTCGTATAGGTTCCATTATGCCGAACTTTTACATAATTTCCATTGTATTTAGAATAAGTAGAAGCTACGACTACCCCATCGGCAGTTGACCAAATTGGTGTTCCTCTAGGAGCCGCATAATCAGTACCTTTATGAGCTTTCCATCTTTTTTGAACTGGATGAAATCGATTTTTAGAATACTTTGAAGATATTCGACTGTTTTTTACTGGAGTCTTTAAAAAGAACTTGCGCAAGTTTTTTCCATCTTGATCAAAATAATCATCAAAGCCTGTGTCGTTAAAAGGATAAGCATAAAAATCTTGACCTAAGTGGTTAAAATAAGCGGCTTTTACATCTCCCACTCCTACAAATTCGCCTTCTAAATATTTTGCTTCGTATAATACCTTGAAACGATCTCCAGGTTGAACGTGTCTGAAATCTAAAGTCCAACAATAAATCTCATCAGAAATAATCTCACATAAACGGTCGGATAAACCACTTGCGGCACCCGTTAAGAAAAAGCTAGAACCCTTTTCTATAACCCCCGCGTCTTCAATTAACTTAATTTCTATTGGTTTTTGTGCTGAGTATATTTTTAAGGTATCTCTGAAGTCGTAAACGACGTAATTTACCTTGTCTTCTTCGTAAATAAACAGTTGTGCTTTTTCTCTTCCAGCGGTGTCTTGCACACAAAACAAAGCATAAGAATTTCCGGCTTTTAAGTAACGAACATCTTGCTCTGTCCGCATAGTTTTACGAGCAATTTCGTCGATTTTTGAGTATGAAACTCCGTATTCATTTAATATTTTCCCTAAAGATTCGCCTGATTTAATTTCATTCTTAATCACTAAAAATGTATCGGCTTCAAAACCATATTCAATAATAGGTTTGGGTGCAGAAAAAATTGGGTTAACCTGTATAACTGACTCCGGCTCTGGAGAAGAACAGCTAACAATAACTGCAATTAAACTAAGTAGGAAAGGTGCTAAAGACTTCATAAACAAAAATAAAACTAACTAATTTTTACGTTTCGAATTTATGAATTTATAACTATAATAAAAATAGGATTTAAAAATTCTATTAACAAAATAAATAATGCCCAACAAACACCTCTAATTAGTTGGAATATATATTATGAATTTATAAACGATTGTAGAGACACTATAGCTTATCAAAAAAAAATAACACACAACCAATCATAATAAACTGACTTTTAGAAAATTAAAATGTATCTAAAATAAAATTTGACAATAAAATATACCCAGGGTACTAATTAACCTAAATTGTTGTCTTACTAAATGAAAAAAACAACTAAAAAATCGATTTGTTAAAGAGTCTAATAGAAAAATGTGTAAACAATAATCGTAAAGCTTAAAATGAGCTATACAGACAATATGCACCGACTATGTTGGCAATGTGCATGCGTTACACAAACTCTAAAGAAGAAGGAGAAGAAGTTTTGATAAACGGTTTCGTGAAAATTTATAACAAGCTTGAAACTTATACCGGAGAAGGAAATTTTGAAGGTTGGATGAGAAGGATTTTCATCCGTGAAGCTTATAATTATAGAAAAAAGTTTACGGGAAAATGGATACGATTAAGCTTATTTGAAATTGATGCTGCTGTTGAATATCAAGAATATGGAGAAGCAGATTATTTATTGAAAAAGCTGCACAGTTTACCAAAGGGTTATAAAATAATTTTCAACCTATACGCTATAGAAGGGTACAAACATAAAGAGATTGCACTACTCTTAAATATTAGTGAAAGCACTTCTAAAACTCAGTTTAGAAAAGCAAAAAACATGTTAAAAAATTTATGTAAAAATGAATATAGAAGATAAATACAAAAGCTTTTTTCATAATGATAAGTTTATTCCAGAACCTAAATTATGGAAGGAGATTTCTGACCGATTGGATAAGAAATCGAATTCAAGTAATTATTGGATGATAGCCGCAGCTTCTATTGTCTTAGGATTATTCTTTTATTCTTATGAATTCGAGAAGCTTGAACCACAGAAAATAGTACAACAAATTAAATTACAAAAACTAACACCTACAACTATAACAGATAAAAATGCAGAACAATTTGCTTATAGTATCAATAAAGTAGAAACTATAATAGAGCCAGAAAAAAGAAGTGAGTCCGTATTTATATTACCAGTCAAAACAATACATAAAATTGCAAACGAAAATATTCCTACTGGAATAAAACGTACAAAAATAGTCTTTGTTCGGCTAAAAATTAAAGCAAAGCCAAAAAGCAAACTAAAATTAAAACACTTCAAAAATCCAGTAAAAAAACTTATTTACCTAACAAAACTTGCTCTTAAACGAACGAGAAACAACATCGAAATACCCATTATAGAAATAGATTATAAAAGCTTACTAACATTAAACAACTAGTCATGAAAAACTTGCTTTTTATTTTAAGCCTATTGGCGTGCACACAACTATTTGCACTTTCAACTTGCAAATCAGACACTATTAAAATTAGTATAATCGGGAATGAAATCAGCATAGAAGCCGATGATATTCAAGAATTAGAAGAACTCCTAAAACATGATTTAAATTCACTTCTAAAAAACTTAAACCTAAATTTATCTAAGCATGACGACGCCTCAAACACTGAACTAAACTTAGAATTAATTGTTCAAAACGACAGTATTATTGAGCATATACAAATTGTAAACAGCTCATCAAACTCGTTCAACAGTAGTGTAAATGGAAAAGAGACTAAAAAAATTATTTCTATATCTGATGCGGGAATTTTCATAGAAACAGAAATTGAAAAGAAGAACACCGATGTTCTACTTGAAAAATTAGAAGAATATGCTGAGGAATCGATGAATTATGAAACTGAAGAAATAGATAGTACTAAAGGTACTTTTATGATTTCAGAAGTACATATTGGATTTAACAATTACCTAAACGACAAACAAAAAATAGTCTCTGGTGAAGATTATAGCTTAAAGTCTAGCTTGGGAAGTTTTGCCTACGTATCCTATGCTAAAACACGTATTTTTTCTAAGGTACCTCTATTCCTAAAATATGGTCTCGGCTTAAGAAGTAATAATTATAAGTATGCAAACAATTATGTGCTTTCAGAAAGTAATTACGAAACAATTTTACTAGAAAATCCAAATGAAATAGTCAAAAGTAAATTATCGACCCTATTTATTGAAGCTCCTCTTTTACTACAATTAGACTTTAGCTCTAATATTAGAGAAGAAAACGGATTTAATATTGCTGTTGGTCCTTTTGTTGGCTATATGCTTAAAGCAAAAACCAAACTTATTTATTTAGATGAAAATGATAACTCGAATAAAGAAAAACAAAAAGGCGAATTTCACTTAAACAAAGTTCGTTACGGATTGCATGCTCAGTTTGGTGTAATGGGATTTAATTTTTACGCTAAATACCATTTGAGCACCTTATTTGAAAACAATAAAGGACCACAGGAACTAAATGTTATTGACTTTGGCATTGTATTTGACATCTAAGCTAATAAGTTTGAAAAGTTGTTACTTTTTTATGTATTTCATTTCAAGTTTTAGGGATTTAGATTAAAAGCTCCACTTAGGTGGGGCTTTTTTAATGTTTATTTTTTTTGAGAATATTCCTTAATAAAAACTTATCGCTTAAATAATAGCGAAAAAAACAGTTATTTAAATTGTATCAATGAGCCTCTAGTCCTGTGACTCAAAATTGTATATTTGACTCTTTAAATTTATAGCCAGACTTACTAATATGAATAAAGACACCATACTTATAATAGGAGCTTCAGGGCAAATAGGCACTGACTTAACTATGAATTTAAGAGCCATTTATGGTAATGCTCATGTGGTTGCCTCCGATATTAAATCGGCCGCCCCAGAAGTAATGGAAACAGGTCCTTTTGAGCAGCTCGACATTATGAATGAAGCACGTTTACACGAAATTGTAAACAAGTATAAGGTTACACAAATTTATTTATTGGCAGCTCTTTTGTCAGCTACAGCAGAAAAAAACATAGAATTAGGTTGGACTTTAAACATGCGATCACTTTCTCATGTTTTGGACTTAGCAAGACAAGGCAAAATAAAAAAAGTGTATTGGCCAAGCTCTATTGCCGTATTTGGGCCTACTACACCAAGCACAAACACGCCACAATTCACTGTAATGGAACCCAATACAGTTTATGGAATTTCCAAACAAGCTGGAGAACGTTGGTGCGAATATTACAATCAGAAATTTGGTGTAGATGTACGCAGCATACGCTATCCGGGCTTAATAAGTTGGAAAGCTCAACCAGGTGGAGGAACTACAGATTATGCAGTTCATATATTTCACGAAGCATTAAAGTCTGGTAAATACGAATCCTTCCTTTCAGAAGACACTACTTTACCGATGATGTATATGCCAGACGCTATCCGTGCAACTTTAGAGTTGATGGAAGCGCCCGCAGAACAAATAAAAATTCGTTCTTCTTACAATGTTGGAGGAACAAGCTTTAGCCCAGCAGAAATTGCAGCAGAAGTTAAGAAGTATATTCCTCAGTTTCAAATGACTTATAAGTCAGACGAAAGGCAAGCGATTGCAGACAGTTGGCCACAATCTATAAACGACAGTTTAGCTAGAGAACACTGGAATTGGAAACATGAATACGACCTAGCTACAATGGTTGCAGACATGATGCAAAACCTTAAAAAACAATACAAATAAACCCTATATACCATGCAAGACTTAAATCTTTACAATACCCTTTCTAGAAAAAAAGAAGTTTTTAAACCTCTAAACGAAGGTAAAGTAGGTATGTATGTTTGTGGACCTACAGTTTACGGTGATGCACATTTAGGACATGCTAGACCAGGGATTACTTTTGATGTGGTATTTAGATATATGCAGCATTTGGGTTATAAAACTCGCTATGTAAGGAATATTACCGATGTTGGACATTTGGTAAACGATGCGGATGAAGGCGAGGATAAAATTGCAAAAAAAGCACGATTAGACCAACTCGAACCTATGGAAGTGGTGGCGTATTATACGCGCTCATACCATAAAGATATGGCTATGCTAAATACACTTCCTCCAAGTATAGAGCCTACAGCAACTGGACATATAATTGAGCAAATAGCTATGATTGAAAAAATCTTAGCCAATGGTTATGCGTATGAAGTAGATGGTAATGTTTATTTTGATGTAGTTAAATACAATGAAGATCATGCATACGGAAAATTGTCTGGTAGAAATATAGACGATATGATTTCGAATACTCGTGATTTAGAAGGACAATCAGACAAAAGAAATTCTGTGGATTTTGCCCTTTGGAAAAAGGCTTCACCAGAACATATTATGAGATGGCCTTCACCATGGTCGGAAGGATTTCCAGGCTGGCATTTAGAGTGTTCGGCAATGAGTACAAAATATTTAGGAGCTAGATTTGATATCCACGGTGGTGGAATGGATTTAGTATTCCCGCATCACGAAGCAGAAATTGCACAATCCTGTGCCAGCGATGGTCACGAAGCTGTAAACTATTGGATGCACAATAATATGATTACCATTAATGGTCAGAAAATGGGTAAATCATTAGGGAACTTCATCACTTTAGGTGAGTTTTTTAGTGGCGAACACGATAAGCTAGAACAAGCTTACAATCCTATGACTATTCGTTTTTTCATACTACAAGCGCATTATCGTTCTACCGTTGATTTTTCTAACGAAGCTTTGCTTGCCGCAGAAAAAGGAATGAATAAATTAATGGCTGCCTTAGAAACTTTGGAAGGAATACAGGTTTCTGAAGATTCTACTTTAAACGTAGAAGACTATAAAAAGAAATTCTACGAGGCGATAAACGATGACTTTAATACACCTATACTTGTAGCTCATCTATTTGATGCCGTAAAACAAATTAACTCTATTGCCGCAGGAAAAGGAAGTTTAAATAGTAGTTCAAAAAAGGATTTAACTCAATTAATGAATGACTTCAGTTTCGATATTTTAGGTTTACAAAAGTTAGCAATTGAGACTCAAGATGGTCTTGCAGATGATGTAATGGATGTTGTTTTGGGTTTAAGGAAAATTGCAAAAGAAAATAAAGACTGGACTACTGCAGATTTCATAAGAGACGAATTAGGAAAACTTAATATTACCGTAAAAGACTCTAAAGAAGGTGCGAGCTGGACTAAGGAATAAATGCTGAGTGAAAACGGTCTAAACTGTCTATTGATCAAAAGGTCACTTTAATGTCTAGATTAGTTGCAGTAGGTGTTGAGTAAATGTTAAAAAATATTTTAAAGACTATGATCAAAAGGATGCGATAAATTCGAAGATCTAGAAATATGAAAGCTGTCAAGGAAATTGACTAAACAAGTATATATAGACTTTAAGAGTAACCGAAATTATGGTTTTAAAAACCAAATACAAAGGTGCTCGGTTTCAGTAATGAATAATATTGCAGAAGGATTTTGTAAAAAAAGTGATAAAGAATTTTATCAATTTCTAAACATTTCGAAAGCATTGTGTGACGAGCTTAAAAGCTTGTATTACAAAGCTGAAGATATAGAATATATTAGTCCTGAAATTGCGAAAGAGCGAAGATTAACTGCTAGCAAAACAATGAATGGAATTAATAAACTGATGGTCTATTTAAGAAGTACATACTGAAATCGATTAGACATAATTTGAGTTTAGTCTTTAACGACAAAGATACATAGAGACAATTTTGACAAAAAAAATGAAAAAAACACTAATACCCTTACTTGCAGTTATCATAATAGGATGCTCATCAGAGCCGAAGGTGAAGAAAAAAATCGTTCAAGTTAAAACAGTAGAAGTGCCTTATTTTAACGCAGATTCTGCTTATAATTTTATTGCAGACCAAGTAGCTTTTGGACCTAGAGTTCCTAATACTAAAGGTCATATAGCCTGTGGAGACTTTCTAATTGAAAAACTCAATTCTTACTGTGATACGGTAATTGTACAAGAGGCTCAATTAACAGCTTTCGATGGGAATGTATTGAATTCCAAAAATATTATCGCATCCTTTAAGCCTTTGCGGGCAAAAAGAGTAATGCTTTGTGCACACTGGGATACTAGGCCTTTTGCAGACCAAGACTCTGAAAATAAAAATGTTGCCATAGAAGGAGCCAATGATGGTGGTTCTGGCGTGGGTGTTTTATTAGAAATAGCCAGACAATTCTCTATAAAGAAACCAGATATTGGCGTAGATATAATTCTCTTTGATTCTGAAGATTATGGGCAGCCTAGCGAAAGTGATTACCCTCGTATGGAACATTCCTATTGTTTGGGATCGCAGTACTGGGCAACTCATTTACATAAAGACAATTACTTCGCTAAATTTGGAATTCTACTAGATATGGTCGGTGGAAAAAATGCGGTGTTTACACAAGAGTTAGCTTCAACAACATTTGCTCCTCAAGTCGTAAAAAAAGTATGGAATACAGCTGCTAAACTAGGATACGGAAATACATTTAAATTTCAAAAAACGAATCTAATCATAGACGATCATTTATACATTAATAATTTAGCACAAGGTAGAGTTCCTACTATCGACATTATTGAATACAATCCGGCTACAGAAAGTCATTTTTACGAGCATTGGCATACACACGAAGATAAGCTAGAGAATATAGATAAAACAACACTGAAAGCAGTTGGTCAAACAGTTCTCGATGTTGTTTATAACGAATAGTCAGAGTTTGAAGATTTGAGAATTGCAAACGGACTATTTAATGTATTACTTTACAAATTAGTTACTGCTTCAACACACTACTATGACAGAACAAACAGAGAAGAAACTATTTTTATTTGATGCATTTGCATTAATATATAGAGCCTATTTTGCCTTTGCTAAAAATCCGAGAATAAACTCTAAGGGTCAAGACACCTCAGCTGTTTTAGGCTTGGTAAATACGCTCATGGATGTTCAAATGAAAGAGCAACCTACACACTGGGCTATTTGCTTCGACACTTCCGAACCTACCGAAAGACATATAGAATACAAAGAATATAAGGCTCAGCGAGAAGCAATGCCGGAAGGGATTTCTACCGCCCTACCCCATATTTTTAAGCTGATGGAAGCTCTAAACATCCCTGTAATTGCAAAGCCCGGTTTTGAAGCAGATGATGTTATAGGAACCTTAGCTAAAAAGGCAGAAAAAGAAGGATTCACCACTTATATGATGACTCCTGATAAGGATTTTGCACAGTTGGTGTCAGATAATATCTACATGTACAAGCCACCTAGAATGGGTAATGGTGCTGAGATTTTAGGAGTACCTGAAGTACTTAAAAAATTCGAAATTAATCGTGTAGAACAGGTAATCGATTACTTAGGAATGATGGGAGATGCCTCGGATAATATCCCTGGAATTCCTGGTGTAGGAGATAAAACAGCAAAAAAACTATTGGGGCTTTACGATAGTATGGAAGGCTTGTATGAAAACACCAACGAGCTAAAAGGAAAGCAAAAAGAAAATGTTGAAGCCAATAAAGAGCTGGCATTTTTATCTAAAAAATTAGCCACCATAAATTTAGCTGTTCCAGTAGAATTTGAAGCGAAGAACCTCGAACGTATTCCAATGAATAAAGAAGCTGTAAAAGAGCTTTTCTTGGAATTAGAGTTTAGGAGATTGGCAGAGCGTTGGTTTGGGATAGAAGTTACCAAAACTAAAGCTATAGAAATAAATAACGAGAGTAAAAGCAATACAAAACCAGCCAACACAGCACAAATAGATTTATTTGGTGGTGGTGGTGATGATGATAATCAGGCTTCTTTATTTACCTCATCGTACGATACTTTAGAAAGTATAAAACCCAATTATAAATTGGTGGAATCTTTAGAAGATTGTAGAACGCTTTTTGAAAAACTAAGCGTTTTAAAGTCTTTTGCTTTCGATACAGAAACAACTTCTCTAAATGCTATACAAGCAGAAATTGTAGGAATGTCTTTTTGCTTTAAATCTAAAGAAGCTTTTTATATACCGCTTAGTAATAATGAGGAAAAAAGAACAGAAATATTAAGCATTTTTAAACCTCTATTCGAAAATGAGCGTATAGAAAAAGTAGGACAGAATATTAAATACGACCTACACATATTAGCAAACTATGGAATTACTTTAAAAGGTGCTTTTTTTGATACTATGATTGCTCATTATTTGCTCGAAGCAGACATGAGACATAATATGAATGTATTGGCAGAAACCTATTTAAACTATTCTCCAGTAAAAATAGAAGCCATTATCGGTAAGGGGAAATCAGCATTAAATATGCGAGATATACCACCAACAAAAGTAAAAGATTATGCGTGCGAAGATGCGGACATAACTTGGCAGCTAAAAGAGGTGTTTAAACCTAAGTTAAAGGAAGAGGAATTACTAGAGCTTTTTACCACTATGGAGATGCCGTTGGTTTCGGTATTGGCAAAAATGGAAAGAGAAGGAATAAATCTAGACATTAAAGGTTTAGCCATATTCTCTAAAGAACTCGAAGTATCGGTACTCGAAACTCAGACAACAATTTTCGAATTAGCAGGAATGGAATTTAATATAGCATCTCCAAAACAAATGGGAGAGGTTTTATTTAACCATCTTAAACTAGATGATAAAGCAAAAAAAACCAAAACGGGTCAGTATTCAACCTCAGAAGATGTACTTTCTAAGCTAAAAGACAAGCACGAAATTATTGAGAAAATATTGGAATTCCGTTCCATGCAGAAACTAAGATCTACTTATGTGGATGCATTACCTGCACTAATAAACCCGAATACAAAACATATACATACCTCCTTTAACCAAGCTGTTGCAGCTACAGGAAGATTAAGTTCTAATAATCCGAACTTACAAAACATTCCTATTCGTACCGAAAAAGGAAAAGAAGTGCGAAAGGCGTTTATTCCAAGAGATGAAAACCATGTATTATTAGCGGCTGATTATTCTCAAGTAGAATTACGACTTATTGCAGAAATGAGTGGCGACCCAGTGATGATGGAAGCCTTTCAACAGGGATTAGATATTCATGCTGCCACAGCCTCCAAAGTATTTGGAGTACCCTTAGAGGAGGTAACTAGAGAAATGCGTTCTAATGCTAAAACAGTGAACTTTGGTATTATTTATGGTGTTTCTGCTTTCGGTTTGAGTCAACAATCTACATTATCGCGTAAAGAAGCAGCCGAAATAATTAAGAGTTATTTTGCTACCTATCCTAAACTCAAAGAGTATATGGATAGCAATATTGCTTTTGCGAGAGAACATGGTTATGTAAAAACGATTATGGATAGAAAGAGGCGCTTAAAAGACATCAACTCTCAAAATGGTGTTATACGTGGACACTCGGAAAGAAATGCTATCAACGCTCCTGTACAAGGCTCTGCAGCAGATGTGATTAAGTTAGCTATGATTAAAGTTCAGGCTGAGATTGAAGTACAAGGATTAGACTCTAAAATGATCTTACAGGTACACGATGAATTGGTCTTTGATGCCGTAAAGTCTGAAGTTCCGCAGCTTAAAGAGCTAATTAAAGCTGCCATGGAAAATGTCTTCGAATCGAAGGTTCCACTTACTGTAGATATTGGTGAGGGACAAACTTGGCTGGAGGCACATTAAAATGGAAAAGCTAAAAATCTCCTTATTACAATGCGAGTTGTCCTGGGAAAACGCCAAGGCAAATAGGACTCAATTAGAATTGTATTTCGAAGCTTTAGAAGATACAGACCTTGTACTATTACCTGAAATGTTTAGCACAGGATTTTCTATTGAATCTACCCATCTAGCAGAAACGATGCAAGGTGAAACTGTAGCATGGATGAAAAAAATAGCTCATAAAAAACACGCTGTAATTTGTGGTTCTTTGATGATTATTGAAGCAGGAAACATTTATAATCGTTTGCTATGGGTAGAGCCAAATGGTGCGATACAACACTACGATAAGCGGCATTTATTTAGTTTAATAAATGAAGAAAAACATATTACTGCTGGTAACAATCGTTTAATTGTAACGTATAAAGGCTGGAAAATTTGCCCATTAATTTGCTACGATTTACGCTTTCCAGTTTTTTCTAGAAACGATGTAAATTATGATTTATGTTTTTATCTAGCCAACTGGCCAAACAAAAGAATTAAAGCTTGGGACACTTTATTAAAAGCGAGGGCGATAGAAAACCAAAGCTATATTATTGGTGTAAATAGAATTGGAACTGATGGATATAATGCCGAATACTCTGGTCATTCTCAGGTTGTAGATCCTATGGGAGAAGTTATTGCTTGTTAGTCTCTAAATTAATGTTCAATAAATTTTGAACTTAAATCCTTTAATCCTTAACATATTAAATATTGGATTTGGGTAAACTCCGAAATTAATAGCCTCGGACTCTTCAATTCCTACACCAGATTATTTAACTATTATGTAAGCCCACAAACCTGTATTTCCTGGTTTCGTACCACAGTGAAAATAATACATTCCTGCCTGATTTAGAGAAAAACTTACTGGGTTATTCGCAGACAGAATATAACACGAAGTTACAGTAATTGTTTGAAATGGTAAAGGTTTCGATTTTTGCCTGTTTGCGATCCTTCTGTAATAGGATGCGTTTACCCTCTAGCCCAGTAAAAGTCTTTATGAATAGTTAAGTAATTAAGGTTATATACACGTATTGAATACTATTTAAAGTTGTAAGTTTTTAAGTTTAGAAAATCAATTAATTGAGTTAGTAAATAAATTTGGTTGAAGTAGATCTATAGAAACAGTTTTTGGTTAAATTTATAGAATTAATGATTTTAAATCTTAAATTAGGTTACATTATGAAAAACTTCAAATTTACATTTCTTATTTCATTTTTTGTTACCGGATTTTCCTTTGCAAACAACCATTCTTTTATTTATGAAGAGGGGTTCATGGTTATTGGGTGTATGGATGTGAATGCAGTAAACTATAACATTGAAGCAAATGAACAAGAAGAAGATGAATGGGGAAATATAGTATGTACCTATTTATCTTGTGATGAAGTGCCTTATAATGGCTGTAGGTATCCTGAAGCATTTTCGCCTTGGCACGAATTTTTTACCCCAGCTGATTGCATCAATTACGGAGGTATACCATGTGAGGGCTTTTATACATGTGATTCTTGTGCCTATAATGAAGTTTGTATTAGTGGAATATGTCAAGAAATTGCTCCGCTAAATTCCACCTTACCCATTCTCTATATTAATACTGAAAATCAAAATTCTATTAATTCAAATGATACGTACGTTTTAGGAACTGTTACTGTTGAGGGTGGTTTGAGTGTAAAGAGTGATTCTATAATTTCTGGAATTGCTTCACTTACCATGAAAATAAGAGGTCGAGGAAACTCTACTTGGGAACTCCCTAAAAAACCATATCAAATGAAACTAGACGATAAAGCAGAGCTACTTGATATGCCCGATGACAAAAAATGGATTTTCCTAGCTGAGTATTGTGATAAAACTATGTTGAGAAACACAATTGCATTTGAAATGGGATATTCTAGTGTATTAGACTGGACGCCAAAAGGAGAGTTTGCAGAAGTTTACATAAATGGTGAGTATAATGGGACCTATAATATTACCCAAAAAGTAGAAGAAAAATCAAATCGTGTAGACATTGGTAATGATGGATTTTTATTAGAAATCGATCAGTTAGAAAGTCTTGATGAAGATGATCATTACATATCTTCAAATCATTTCCCTGTCATAAAGGTTAAGGAGCCAAATATTAACTCCATCATTGAGAACGATGGAGTTGCTGTTGCAGACAGTGCCATTACAAAAGTTAGTGATTTTATTAATGAGTTTGAATCCATATTATTTGGCAATAACTTTACAGATTCAATAAATGGTTATGCAAAATATATAGATGTAGAAAGTTTTATTGATTGGTTTCTTATTAATGAAATCACTAAAAATGTTGATTCCAAAAACTACTCAAGTATCTACTTTAATGTTATTTTAGATGATGATAATAATGGAAAGATAAAGATGGGCCCTCTTTGGGACTTTGATATATCTTTTGGGAACAACAACTATTCTGATTGTGAATTTACAGACGGTTGGTGGGTGAGAAACAATCAGTGGATTTCAAGATTATTTGAAGATATACATTTTCAAAATCTAGTAAAAGTTAGATTTGTCGACCACTTTTATTCAAAAAAAGATACTATACTAGATAAAATAACCAATTACTCAAATGCATTATTATCTTCAGCGGTAGAAAATGATAATCAATGGTCTCCATACTTGGGGTCTTATATATGGCCAAATCCAATTGAAGGAGATGTTTTAACTGGTAATTCTGGAGAAGGTGGGTACTTAGAAGCTGTTAATTATATGGCAAATTGGTATACTCAAAGAATGGAATGGTTGCATCAAAATTTAGCTGGAGAAATTGATATATACGGTTGTTTGGATGAAAATGCTCTAAATTATAATCCTTCTGCAAACTTTCAGGAGCAAGATCAATGGGCTAATATTCTTTGCACCTTCGAGTCATGTAATGATGTACCTTCAAATGGATGTATGTATGCAAATGGCTTTGCGGGATGGAACAACAACTTTGACGCTAATGACTGTACTAATTACGGAGGAACACCATGTGAACAAGTAATAGAATTTGTAACTACAGAACAAGTACTCTATTTCCCTACAGGTTGGTCTATATTCTCTACCTATATGTACCCAGAAAATATGAGTATGGATGCAATTTTAGAACCTATTGTAGATAACGTAGTCATTGTTAAAGATTATTTAGGGTCAGCATATCTTCCAGAATTTAATTTTAATATTATTGGTAATATAGAAGTGGGTGAAGGATACTATATTAAAACTAATAATTCCGAGAATTTAATTATTGAAGGGGTTTATGAGGAGCCAGAAGAAAACCCAATTGAACTCTTTGTTGGTTGGAATTTATTCGGATATTTAAGACTAGAGCCTGCAGATGCTACTGCTATTTTATCTGACCTTCATAGTACTTGCAACGTATTAATTGTTAAAGATTATTTAGGAAATGTTTACTTACCTGAATGGGGATTTAATAACATAGGAAACTTAGAACCAGGAAATGGCTATCATATAAAACTTAGTAATGAAGGGCCCCTTACCTATATTTCTAACAATGATTTTTACAGAAATTCTTCTACAGAAGCTTCCTACAGCAAAATTACTCACCTAGCAAAAGTTGCAGCAACAGACAATAATATGACCATTGTTATAGAAGACTCTTCTTGGGATATAATTCCAAAAGAAGGTTCTGAAATTGGTGCTTACGATTCTTCAGGAAACTTAGTTTGTTCTGCTGTCTACTCTAGTCCAGTTACAGTCCTTACTTTATGGGGAGATGATGCAACAACAACAACTAAAGATGGTTTAGTAATTTCTGAAGCTGTATCATTTAAGCTATGGTCAAACAACCAAGCACAGACTTTTAAGGTTTCTAAATGGTTAGAAGGAGCAAATTATTATGATGTAAATGCTATTAATGTTGCATCTACAATTATTACTACTAATATAGTAAGCGAAGTAATTATTAGTAATAGAGAGTTAGTAAGAATTATTAATGTATTAGGTCAAGAAGTTCCTACTAAAGAAGCATTTAAAGGAGGAGTTTTATTTAATGTGTATAACGACGGTACTATAGAGAAAAGGATTAAATAATTAATTTCTCCATACAGAAGGACTAACCATTGTATTAGTAGTTATTAACAAATACTGATTCTTTTATTTGAGACTAAATTAGTCAAACCAAATACAGTTAAAGAAGGCTTAAGACTTAGAATTAGTCTAGAGTGATTTAGACACTAAATCCTACTAGTTATTAGTTTAATCTTAACTCATTTTGTAAATTTGTAATATGTACAACTTAAACACTGCTATAAAATGGGACCTAATATTAAACTAAATAGCTCATTATTTGCATTTTTTATATGCATTAACTTTTCTTTTGCTCAAGAATGGAATCTAGTATGGGAGGATAATTTCGAATCACAAGGGGCAATAAATTCCGAAAACTGGTTCCATCAAACATTATTACCTAATGGTTATAGCTGGTACAACTCAGAACTACAACATTATACAAATCGTATTGAGAATTCATATGTTGAAGATGGATTGCTAAAAATAGTAGCAATAAAAGAGACCTTTACTGATCAGGGACATACCAAATCATATACATCTGCTAGATTAAACTCCAAGTTTGCTTTTAAATATGGTAAAATAGAAATTCGTGCAAAATTGCCATATGGACAAGGAACATGGCCTGCGATTTGGACTTTGGGCAAAGATATTATTGAGCCTGGAGGTTATTGGACTGAGTCTGGTTTTGGGGCTTCACCTTGGCCAGCTTGCGGTGAAATTGATATTATGGAGCACTGGGGTAGCAATCAAAATTTTGTCCAAAGTGCTACACATACCCCATCAAGTTATGGTGGAACCATTAACCATGGCGGACAATGGATTTCTACAGCATCTTCACAATACCATACCTATGGTTTAGAGTGGACTGAGGAAAAACTAGTCTTCAGTGTAGATGATGTAGTCCACTATACCTACAATCCTCCTGTTAAGAATAGTAATACATGGCCATTTGACGCAGAACAGTATTTAATATTAAACATTGCTATATCTACTGATATTAGTCCAAATTTTGTACAGAGTGCTTTAGAAATAGACTATGTAAGAGTATACCAAACAGCTGATCAAAACACTGGAGATTCTTCAGATATTTCAGGTTGTACAGATTCAAATGCAGTTAATTACAATAGTAATGCAAGTATACAAGCAGTAGATCAATACGGTAATATGTTATGTACTTATACTGCATGTAATCAAGTTCCTTCTCAAGGATGTATGTATACGAATGCATTTGCTCCTTGGCATGAGTTCTTCAATGCTTCAGATTGTTCTAACTATGGTGGTACACCTTGTGATGGTGGTGCCGCAATCGGAATAGGTTGTATAGATATAAATGCAACAAACTATAATATCGATGCAAGTATACAAGCAGAAGATCAATATGGTAATTTAGTATGTACTTATGCTTCATGTAATCAAGTTCCTTCTGAAGGATGTATGTATATAGATGCATTTGCTCCTTGGAATCAGTATTTTAATGCTGCTGATTGCTCTAATTATGGTGGAACACCTTGTGAAGGTGAACCCGAAGTAATACAGGGTTGTATGGATATTACAGCATTAAACTATATTGCCAATGCCACCATCGACGATAACACTTGTGAATATCCATGTGAGGTAAACTGGAACATTATTGTAACAGATCAAAATCATTCTATTTTTATAGATGGACCTTGGGTTAATATTAATGGAAATTCATTAGCAGAAGGGTCGATTATTGGTGTATTCTACCAAAATGAAGAAGGAATTCTGGGATGTGCGGGCTATACAACGATAGCAGAAGGTATTGCCCAAATATCTGTTATGGGTGACGATACTACAACTGAAGGAATCGATGGCTTGATCGCTGGGCAGCAATTCACATATCGTATATGGGATGCGTCAAGTTGTGAAGAATACGGTGCTGTATTAACCTACTTAAATGGTCCTGAAACATATACTCCCAATGGGATATCATTTGTTAATTCTGTAACTGGAACGGCCTTATGGGTAAATGCACAAACCATTGAATTACCTGAAGGATGGTTTATATTTTCTAGCCATATGATTCCTGAAAATATAGATGTTGTCTCTGTTTTATCTCCTATTTTAGAAAACATAATTATCGCAAAAGATTATTTAGGTTTAGCCTATCTACCCGAATGGAACTTCAATGGAATCGGAGATATGAAAGTTGGTGAAGGATATCAAATAAAAATGAATGCCGCCGCAGATTTAACTATTGTAGGTGTACAAATACTACCCGAAGAAAATACAATTGAATTTATAGCAGGATGGAGTATTTTAGGATATCTTAGAACCGAGTCTGCTCCAGTAAATTTAGTTTTAGCAAGTCTAGTTAATGACGGAAACCTAATTATTGTTAAAAACTCGAACGGTCTAGCCTATCTTCCTCAATGGAATTTCAATGGCATTGGTACAATGAATCCTGGTGAAGGATATCAAATAAAAACAAATACTTCTGGAATAATTGAATATTTGGCTAACCACCTTTCTTACTAAAACGTTAGTAAATATACAATACACTTAAAATTGTAGTGATTACGATAAATTCGTTTCTCAGGTGATTTAACAATTTAACTCTGTTTATGACTTTACTAAAAAATTGTGGGTTCTTATTTTTAATCTTCCAAATGTTACTAGTATCCTGTTCTGATAAAGAACAAAAGGTTAATAAATACACTGAGATTGAAAAAAAAATAGATTCCATTATAAAGAAGATGACACTAGCAGAAAAAGCTGGTCAAATGACTCAGGTAGGAATACCCGCCATTCTAATGCAAAATGGATATTGGGATGCTGCCGATACACTAATTATTGATACTAATAAACTTAAAACAGCATTAAACGAAAATCATATAGGCTCATTTGTAGGTAAAGGCTATTACCCACCCTCTAGAAAAGAATATTATCATTTGATTGCACAAATTCAGGATATTGCACTTAATGAAACTCGATTAGGCATTCCCATAGTTTATGCTACAGATGCAGTTCATGGTGCAAATTACACTGAAGGTTCAACCATTTTTCCACATCAGATTGCAATGGCTGCAACTTGGAACCCTAATTTAGTTGAAAAAATGGGAGCTATTACAGCCTATGAACTAAGAGCATCAAATACACCTTGGAATTATGCGCCTGTATTAGATGTTAGCTGGCAAGCCCAATGGGGTAGGATCTATGAGACCTATGGAGAAGATACTTATCTGACCACAATAATGGGTAATTCATTTATTCAAGGTTCTCAATCTGATAATATTGCCAATCCAGAAAAGACAGCTATTTGCTTAAAACACCTTATAGGTTATGGATCCCCTCTTTATGGGAAAGATCGAAAAAATACTGTAATGCCCGAAAGATATATTCGTCAGTATTATTTACCACCTTTTGAGGATGCTATTAAAAATGGAGCAAAATCAGTGATGATTAGTTCTGGCTTAGTAAACTCGATACCATGCCATGTAAATAAATTCCTTATAACTGAGTTATTAAAAGAAGAATTGAACTTTAAAGGAATTGCTATTTCAGATTGGGGTGATATGCAATTCTTAAGCGATTTTCACAAGACAGCTCCTAGTTATAAAGATGCCGTAGAACAAATGGTTAATGCTGGAATTGACATTTGTATGGTGCCTTATGATGCCAGCTTTGCACAGTACGTTATAGAACTGGTAAATGAAGAGAAAATCTCTACATCTAGAATTGATGATGCTGTTCGGAGAATTCTAAGATTTAAATTTGAATTGGGCTTGTTTAACAAACCAAATACACACTACAAAGACTATCCTGATTTTGGGTCAGAAAAATTTTCCAAAGAAAGCTATAATGCAGCTGTCGAAGGAATTACTTTACTCAAAAATAACGATATTCTACCATTTGAATACGGGAAAAAGATCTTAGTTACTGGGGTTGCTGCACATTCGTTAAACTATCTTAATGGGCCTTGGACAAGAAGCTGGAGTGGGCAGGATACAACTTACAACGATAATGAAAAACACACCATTTTAGAAGCTATTATTGAAAAAAACGGAGCTTCTAATACACAATATTTTACCGGAACCTCTTATGATGCTGACATCAATACTAAAGAAGTCGTTGACGCCACAAAGGATTACGATTATTTAGTTGTCTGCCTAGGGGAACAACCAGCAACAGAACGACCAAGTGATATTAAGGAATTGTATCTACCCGAAGCTCAAAGAAATTTAGTGAAAGAGCTTAAAAAAACAGGAAAGCCAATAATCCTTGTCTTGTTAGAAGGTAGAACACGTATTATTTCAGATATTGTATCAATAGTAGATGGTATTTTAATGGCATACTATCCTGGTCATGAAGGTGGAGATGCACTAGCGGATATTCTTTTTGGAGATGTAAATCCATCCGGGAAATTACCGCTTACCTACCAAAAACATGCGGCAGCTCCTATGCCATATATTCATACAGTAACCGATAGAGCTGATAATTTTGGAGGATATACAGACTACGACCCTCAGTGGCCTTTTGGTTTTGGACTAAGTTATACAAACTTTAGTTATGACAGTATTAAACTTAGCTCTACAAAACTAGGAGCAAGTGATAGCTTGCAAGTAAGTATTCAAATAAGTAATATTGGAAATAGAACTGGGAAAGAAGTCGTACAACTTTATATACGAGATGATTTTGCCAGCCTTGACCCGGATTATGAACGATTAATTCGTTTCAAAAAAGTAGAACTTAAATCAGGAGAAACAAAAGAAGTTACATTCACTATTAGGGAAAAAGATCTTGCATTTGTCTCTGCTTCAAATGAATGGATTAGTGAAGAAGGTAGCTTCACATTAACTACTGGAAACCGTATGAATGTTTTTAAGAGTGCACAATTCGATTACTAAACAAAACATTAAATCAGCAACATGAAAACGAACTTCATTTTATTCGGTACTATACTTATTACGTTTTTATCTTGTAAAGAAAATGTACAAGAAACTAAAACTCAAAAAAAGGTAAAGAATGTTGAGTCTGTAGCTAACTGGGATGGCTGTATGGTTAGTGCTTATGTTTTTCAGGAAGATGGAAGATATTTACCCACTAATTCTTCAGAACTAATTCGTGATTTTGAAAGTCTAATTGATCACGATATAGGCTCAATAATGTGGTATCCTACTTTTGCTGATAAATTTCCTACAAAAGAGTGCAATAAACTTAAAGAACAGAACATTTTGCCACATTTGACCTGGGAACTCTTTTTCCCCGATTCAATAGCGTATAATACTATGCCAAATAAGGGGGCTTACAACTTAATGGATCAAGTGCTTAATGGAAAACATGATGCCTATATTGAGCAATTTGCAAATGATGCGAAGGTATTTCAAAGTGATATATTAATTCGATTTCTGCATGAGTTTAACGGAAACTGGTACTTGTGGAGTGGTAAAAAAAACGGTGGAGAAAACGGAGGACCTCAAAAGGTAGTGGCTGTATGGAAATATGTTGTAAATAAGTTCAGAGCATTAGGGGCTAATAATGTAAAATGGATATGGAATCCGCACGGCCCTAGTATAGATATATCAACTGAAAGTTGGAATCATATTATAAACTATTGGCCAGGAGGTTCTTATGTAGACTGGATTGGTATGGATTCTTACAATTGGTATCCAGAAGATCCTTGGGGTGGAGTTCGCCCATTTCGTGATTTTGACAATTGTTTTCGGGATCTATATGATGAATGCATTAAACTTGGCGAGCAACCTATTATGATTGCTGAATTCGGAACTCCGGAGTTTGATTATAAAGGACAAAGAAAATCAGATTGGATAAAGGATGCTCTTTACAAAATTAAAAATGAGTATTCCAAAATCAAAATGTTTGTTTGGTTTAATATCAACAAAGAACTAGACTGGCGAGTTAATTCTAGTCCAGAAGCATTAGAAATATTCAAAGAAGGGATAAAAGATCCTTATTTCGTTGCCAATAAAGATTCTCAAAATTAGAACCTAGTTAATCTAAGCTATATTATTTATCTTCTATTTGCAGTCAGTATAGCTTTGATTATAGGTAAGACGGAATATTGGACAATTTGATGTTAAAACCAAACATCTATTTAGATAGTTAAGAATTATTTGAGGTATGATCCATATAAATGATCATATCGATAATCTTGTTTGAATATCCCCATTCATTGTCGTACCAGCTAACTACTTTAACAAAGGTGTCTGTTATTTGCATACCAGCATTTGCATCGAAAATAGAAGTATGTTCATTTGAGATAAAATCAGAAGAGACTACCATGTCTTCTGTATACGCTAAAACCCCCTTTAAATCTTCCGACTCTGATGCCTTTTTCATAGCTAAGCAAATTTCTTTATAAGTAGTCTTGTTTTTTAAGTTTACACTAAGATCAACAACTGAAACATTTGAAATGGGTACTCTAAAAGCCATTCCGGTAAGCTTACCTTCCAACTCTGGAATAACTCTTGACACTGCCTTTGCAGCGCCCGTAGATGACGGTATAATATTATCATAAGCACTTCTACCTAATCTCCAATTTTTACTAGAGACTCCATCTTTTGCTTTTTGTGTTGATGTAACAGCATGAACTGTTGTCATTAATCCACTTTCAATACCAAAACTATCGTTCAATACTTTAGCTATAGGAGCTAAACAATTTGTTGTACAAGATGCATTTGAAATAATTTTCATCTCTGGTTGATACTCCTTATGATTAACTCCATAAACAAACATAGGGGTCTTATCCTTTGTTGGTGCAGAAATAACAACATTCTTAGCTCCTGCTTTAATATGACCATTTGCTAGCTCCTCAGTAAGAAATAATCCTGTTGATTCAATAACATAATCTACATCTAAAGATCCCCAATCTAATTTTGTTGGATCTTTCTCGCTAGAAATTCGAATTTGTTTATCATTTATTATTAAGTTTTGTCCATCGGTATCAATTTGATCCAAAAGTCTTCCATGTGTCGAATCATATTTTAACAAATAGGCTAAATATTCAATTTCAACTAAGTCATTGATTGCTACAACTTCTACGTGATTGTTTTTGATGGCAGACCTTAGTACAAGTCTACCTATTCTTCCAAAACCATTTATTGCAATTTTAATCATTTATGCGATAATTTAATGTTATACTTTTCACTCAAATAGCAAAATATTTTTACAAGTATTTTAACTTGCTATCTATAAATCCTATTTAGTGTTAAAGATACACTTTTAAGTGGTTGTTATTCACTTAAACTTTTATAAAAAAACGCAAAAAAAAAAGGCTGCTATACAGCAGCCTTTTTTTAAACAATTATTACTATTTCAATACGCTCAATCTTTTTGTTTTACTAAAAGTATCTGTAGTCATCTTATAAAAATAAGATCCAGCTTCTAACATACCTACATCAACTGAAACTATATGTGTACCTTTTGAATAGGTAGACTGCGTAATTACTTTTACTAATTCACCAAGAGTGTTATATAACGAAATATTTACAAGCGATGATTTACTAGTTAAGAAAGATATTTGAGTAATTGAAGAGCTTGGATTTGGTACAGCTTCTAAGAAGTGCATATCCATAGCGTTAACATCTGCTACAATAGAACTAACTACAATAATAGCATTTGCAGAATATACAGAAGAACCTACTTCACATTTACGTACATTTAAGTCTACAACTAAACCATTAGTTAATCCTTTAAAGCTAATATCTTCGGCAATAGACATACCATCTTTTGTTA
>ENA-ORXF01000604-ORXF01000604.1-marine-metagenome-genome-assembly--contig:-NODE-604-length-25407-cov-4.043624_pt1 | contig 25407 bp, 33 predicted proteins | sample MGYA00237864_ERZ511476 | MGnify/ENA primary metagenome ERZ511476 (study PRJEB26306, sample SAMN06343908) | marine metagenome | isolation source: coastal waters | place: Atlantic Ocean: West Antarctic...
TAGTAAAGCTTGGGAATTTATAAAAGAACGTGCTTCGAAAGGAGCATTGTTTTGGAATGTAGGAAAATAATTAAGAACCTTCGGGAATACAATTTGGAACTTTACGACCTTGTTTAATCTTCATACCGTATTGTTCGTAACCATCGGTACAAGGAGCTTTTAATTCTTCTTGTGTAGGATATAAGTTAATATCATTCATTGCTGAGATAACTCTTTGTTGTGTACTCATTTTAGATAAACGGTTCTCTTCCCAATATGAATAACACATACCAACGGCTTGTGATTCATCTCTACCGTATCCCATTTCTTCAGAGATACAACGTTGAATGAAATCATCTTTCTTTTCGTTTGGTTTTATTTTAATTGGCATGTACACGTGGTTTTAGGTTGAACACAATCACATTCTTTTTCTTGTTCAGGTGGTAAGAGGCTATCATTATTGTACATAGTAAGTTATATCTGCGTTAACATCTGTAATCTTTTCTATATTATTATAGATTACTGTTCTGAATTCATTCTTTACTTCATCAAATACAACCATATACCCTTTAGCTTGATAGTTATAAACTGCTCTACCACTCGGTCCTGCTACCGTAAATGCTTCTTTATAGTATCTGTTTGCTCCGTTAAGTTTAGTAGTATATAATTTGAACGGTGTATACCAAGTAGTTAGCATTTCCTTTAACTGAGAAAGAGATATAAACTCTCTACTTCTTAATTCTACCATTCTCTTATTAACCCTATGATATGATTTATCGTGTATCATTATTTAATATCTCTACGTTCGTTATTAGAATACTTGTTAGCATAATCCATACTCTTACCACACATGTAACTACCATCTGGCATTAAGTGTTCGAATCCATCAGGACAAGTATCATTAACTCTAACTTCCTCTAACTCTATATCTATCTCCTCCATGTGTTTCTCACAAGGCATATAGTATGTCTCACCTGATTCTAGCTTATGTTCATGAGAACCTTCACAACCTAATAGTTTAGAAACTCTCTCAGCCATCTCCTTAGTAGGGAATAAGATTAACTCATGGTCTAATTTGATATCTTCTTTTGCAACTTCACCAGGATAAGTACCTGATACACTTGGGTTTGCTTCCATTTCTTTTAGTTGACCTAACTCTCTTAGTTTATTTTTGCTCCATCCTAATGCTGCTAAACCTCCCCATAGTAAATAAGAAATATTACCACAAGCTTCTGAATCATCTTTTTTATCTCTGTATACTTCTTCAGCACGAGATAAGTAAGAATACATACGTTTGATAGTTTCTAATGAGATTGGTTTACCTTGTGCTAATTGTTGTGCTCTTGCCTTTCCGACAGGTGTTGCACATTTGTTACCACTCTTCTTATTTAAATCTATTCCTTTTTTTGCATTATTCTTAACTCCAATAGGATAATCTGTATAAGATTCCATATCTACTCTTTTACCTTTAGAATATCTTTTATCTTTTTTGATGATTGCTCTAATCTGATTTAAGTATTGTTCTGATTGTTCTTCTGATAAATCTTCTATGTTTACTTGTTTCTTAGAAGCTTCTACTAACGAATGTTCGAATAAACCTTCGATCGAAAAGCCTTTTACTTCACCGTTCTTTACATAGTCTTCCCACACGATATCTGAATCTACCTTAAAAGCGCCCATCCAAGTACCTACGGGTAAATTTAAACCGTAAGAGTTTGATTTATCTAGTTTGGTAGTCTTTATCCAACTCTCTACTAAAGATACACCAGCTACTCTCTCTTCATGTTCTATGGTAGTTTCACCTTGATATCCTTTCTTAAGATAGTTCTGTGCTAACTTCTCAATCGTTTCAGGCGAAAAGAATACCTCGTAAGGTTGACCTTCTCCATCTATACGGAGAATTTTTTTGTTTGGAATTAATACTGGTCCAACTACTAGTCTTTTTTCGTTATCTATTTTCTGGAACTGCATTTTCTCGTTTGCAAACCATACGAAGTTTTCTTCTATGGCAGGTTCTGATACTAATGATATGGCAAATACCTCATCTGTTAGTACATCTCCTATAAGTAATTCAAATAATCTCATGTCTATTTAACAATTAAGTTTGTTTATATACTGGCCAGTTCTGTTAGAAACTAGCTGCAGCGTTTGTTCTTCTATCTAATGCCTGAGTACTACTAACTTCGGTACTCACAACAAATGCTTGAACGGGTCTATCTGATGTTGAGGCAATGGTTTCTGCAATCTGTGAACCTGTATTAGCTAAACCTGCTCCTCCTGTTTCTATTTGTGGAGCTTGTATAGTAGGTATAGCGGCTCCACCACCACCTCCTCCGCCTGTTGATGCGGCAGGTAATGAAGCTCCTGGTGGTTTAGGTATTTTGGTACTGATAATCTTCTTAACTTGCATTAAACCTCCAGCAATCGTTACACCGGCTGCAATAGCTCCGAAGGGAGGTGGGTACGTTGCAAGAGCTTTAGTTGCTCCTATGTATGTATTGATTGTTGCGGATGCTATAGCCGCTGCTTTACCTGCAACTGAATTTGCTCCAACTGCTTCTGATATCATATCAAGAGCTCCTGATATAACTCCTAACTTAGCTGCTTGTTGAGATTTCTCAATATCAATTCTAGCCTTAGAAGTTTGTTTATCGTATGTGATTAACTGTTTGTTAGTAGCATCTTGTGCAACTAACTCTGCTCTTTGTATTTCTCTTGATTGGTCAAAGGCTAATAACTCATCTTCGAATGTAGTAACTCCAAGAGCTTTCTTCAATTCGAAATCAGCCATTATAAAGTCTAAGTTATTCTGTCTCTTTTCTGCTTCTAATGTCTTACGTGCTTCCTCATCTGCAACAGTAGTATCTTTTACTTCTACCTTATAACTCTCATCTATCTCTTTTAAATCTAAACGATACTCAGCCTCTAATGCTTTAAAGTTAGTGTATCCTGCTGATTTAAGAACAGCCATCTCTTCATTGAAACGAACTTCTCTTTCTTTAATCTCTCTTTGTTGGTCTTCTAATAAAGATAGTTCAGCTTCATTTTGTATTGTAGCTGCATTTTTAAGAATCTCTGCTTTCTCATCTGCTTCTTTCTTAGCATTCTCTATTCTCTTCTTACTATTCTCTTCTTGAGTTTTAGTTGCTTCTTCTTGTCTTGTCTCTTCTTCTTCAAAAGCAGTTTGTAGAACCTCTGATGAGTTCCTACTTGCTTCTTCTATCTTACTACTTGATATACCTAAGAACTTAGCAAACTTACTAAATCCTGTTGCAACCAATGCTAATAAATCAGCTAGTTTTTCAAAGATAGGTAATGCAACTGCTTCTATAATTGCCATTACAGGTCCTAATACTTTACCAAACGATTCTGATATTCTATTTAAGGTTTCTTGTCCTTCTGCTGTTTTAGTTAATGATTCTTTAAATAAAAGAAACAAACCAGCAAGTAAAGTAACAACTGCAATGATAGGGTTAGCAGCAAGTACTTTCATACCTCCATCTAAACCTTTAAGAGAACCACCAACCAAACCCACAATACCTGGCTGTTCAGCAAGAGCATCTGTAAATCTTTTAGATTGTATAGTTGTATCTTCGAACTGGTCTTCTAATCCGTTAAGTTCTTTTCTTAATCTTTTAAATTCTGTTTTGTTACCACTAAGTTTAGCCTTCTGTAAAGCTTTACGAGTATTAGAGATGGCTGTTTCCATATCTATAAACCCTTCAATAGTTCCTTCTAACTCTTTATTAAGTTTGTCAAAGGAATCCATTCCAGAAGTTTCCACGTCAATGGTAGCTGTATATGTAGTTTCGTTTTGTGCCATTACATTCTTTTAATTAAGTTCTTGACTTGTTTCCATGTACGAGGTATTTGGTATTTTCCCTTACATATATCAATGCTTTTACTCACATTGTGAAACTCATCATGTTTTAATAATTCTATTATACTCTGTATCATACCATTATAACAATTAAAATTAAGTAAATTGGTTATCTAATGCTCCTTCAAGAATAGGTCCTAATAATTCTAACCTACATTCACCATTCTTTAAATTGTATTTGTTTACTGCACGAAGGTGATAATGATTACCTCTCCATTCAATAATATCATTTAGTTCAAGTTTTACATACTCTGCAAATGGTAACACTGCTGAACACTCAATCAATCTTGTCTTAGGTTCATATAACAAACCTATGTACTTAGACCAATACTCTGTAAACAAAGAACCTGTTGGAGTTGAACCATATACAGGCGGTTCGTTAAAGAATAGAGCCGAATCAGAACCTGCATCAGGAAACTCACTCTGAGTACTTCCTGTTGAATAATGGTCTACATAAGGATATGTAGTTTCTGATGTAGTAGATGAACTATCACCAACTTGAAAATTTATACCACTTACATTGTAAGGTGTTGTTTCAACCAATCCATTATAAAAGAAGATACGAGGTCTTACTCTTGCAGGTTGAAACTCTGCATTAGATATAAAGGTTGGTAAGAACATTTTTTGTTTAGCCATAATTATTTATATTTTAACTTGTTGGTCCTCCACCACCTGTATCACAGAAGTCTACAAGAATTACAATTCCACTACCAACATTTAATTTTAATACATCATTAAAAGAAGATGCATTATCTACTGCTAAAAATGCTATACCTGTTACAGGATTACTCATAATTGCATTATAGAATATTCTATCACCACTTACTGGATATGTTCCTGTTCCATCATGATAATATTGGAAGTTTGGATTACCTTGACAAGCCTGTGATAGTGTAGTACCAGGATATCCATTGAATGGAGTACCTTGTACACCTGCTCCTGTACCAACTGCTCCACTACCACCAATGTATCTTAATGGTGATGATGCGAATGTTGTTTCTACTTTAAACGAACCTTGTGAAAAGAAATTCGTTGTATCTGTAAAGTAAGATTTAGAGAATTCTCTGTTATTTGTTCTATTAAAATTTTGTGATAGAAAATCTAAATCTAATGTATCACCAAATTCTAAATTCTTAACACCTAAATTATTCGCTGGTGTTACTGTTATCTTTTTATTTAAATCTATAAATCTATCAAACGATACTGTTCTACCTTCTTTATACCAATCATTAAATTGTTTAATAATAAAATGCCTTGGTTTGGTTTTACTTGGATAGATTTGTAAGTTGTATTTCTTTTGTATACCTTGTATTAAAGATAAGGAAGTAATACCCTTAGTTGCAAACGGCATATTAAGAGGTACATTCATTATTCTAAAATCAGCAAGGTAGTTTAACTTCTGAACTTTTAAAGTTGATTCAGCGTTACCACCTGGTCCTATAATCACAAAGGCTCCTGTTACTCCTGTTTGATATTGAAAGAATATTTCAAAATCATAGGTTGAATTTCTGTCCAAGTTAACAGAGAACTTCTGTTCTAATTCAAATCCTTCTTCACCTGTTCCTGCCTTACCTTGTAATCTTCTACGTATCTGTTCATTCATAAAAGTTAAAGGTACTGGATTAGGATCAGTTCCACTTAATTTTCTTGCCTTTATAAATAGTTCGGGTATACTAACTACTGTATCTGAACCTGTAACTAAGAAGTTTAATGCAAGTTCTATTTCAACAGGTGTAGAGAAATTACCAGTGATACCTAAATTGTCTGTCATCTTGTAATTAGAACCATTCATTTTTAATGATGGGTCAGATACTACATTTTCAAAATCTAATGATTGAGATACACCAGCACTTGCTAAAGTATTAGGAACTGATGAACCACTAATAGGTTGTATTACAACTAACCCTTCAGTATTCATATCTAAACCACCATATTGTGCAAACTTGTTACCGTTATCACATAACATATATTGTGTATCCCATAAATCTCGTTCAAAGAATTCAGATTCAAATGTATACTGAGATTGTGAAAAGATTGCTTCAACAACTCTCTTTGTTTTTAGCATTGGTTTAAAATCAATTACATTTACAGAACCACCAGTCTCATCTTGATTATTTAAAGAAAAGTTGTTTGCAGAAGTTGCTGATTGGTATACCCATCCTTGACCGTAATCTCCAATTGGATATACTATATCTCCTACTTCAAATGAACCACTATTGGTTACTTGATCAGGATTAGTAGGGTTATTACCTAACCATGTTTCTTTAATAATATCAATTGATGCAGTATGATTGTATTTGCTTAATACATCTAAATCAGTTAGAAAGGTTGATTGTAAATCTTTAGCGAATGATGATAGTAAACCAAATACTGATACTGTATAAGAATCAATAAACTTGTTTTCTTTTACTACTACATTCTCTAATTGCATGTATCCCTGTGCGACATAGAAACCATCAAAATCAAATTGAGCTATTACCTTTTCATTTGTTTTAAATAAGTAAGGTTCATCAACAGATATATCGTATACGTGTTTAAAGAAATCATTGTTTCTTTTTGTACCTGGTAGAGTTATCTGACGAGTAAAATCCGAAGGTAACTTACCTATATCAAATAAACCTGTAACGTTATTAGATAAGAAGATTTCTTCATCATCGTATTGGTCTAAGGCTATTCCTTGTGCTATTAATTTAAATACCGAATTTCTTCCGCTTACTACTGACATATTGTCATGGTTTTATTAAATGATTAATTTGAATCCTTGTCCTCTGATGAAATCAAATTGGTATTGAATTAGTTTATCTACCTTAGTTGTTTTAATATTAAAGTTAGATGATTGAACTGCTAGTGGCATTAGTGATTCACCTGGGTCTTTAGCTGCAGGTGGAGTTTTATAGGATTGTACCCAATACACTTCATCACTAACCATCAGTTCTTTAAATATATCATTATAAGATTCTGGTAAATAATTAGAGTTAACAGATAAGTTCTGTTTAGAATCTACTATATAGTTCTGTACAGAGTTTTCAAACTTCTCATATGATAAGCCTCTTTCATTCCAAGAACCAATTTGTGGTTGGTATCTTTGTCTTTGAGTGCTCATAGATTCTTTTGAAACTAAGTTAAAGTTATAATAATCAAATTGTCCAAATCTATTCTTCCATTTAATTCTTATGTTATCATACTTGGTATCACATACATAATCAAAATGTAATCTCTCATTGATTCTATTACTACCATTGTAGTTGTTTGAACCACTTATTGCAAATATTTCAAAGTTAAGTAAATCAGTACCTAAAGGCCAATCTGGCTCTGATGGTGATATAGGAAACGTGTGTACTTGTTCTCTTGAGTTATTAGAACCTGTTGGAAATTCATAGTTGTTATCTTCACCTGCTAATGATGTTGAATAAATAAGAGCAGATACTTGTGGTGCTCCACCATCTCTAGCTCCACTCCATATACTCATTCTACCACCTGTTCCTTCTTGATAAGATTGTGAAGTTGGACCTTGTGTCATTATAGGCCAGAAAGGTGTTTTTTGTTCTATCTCTTGTGTAATAGGTTCTTGAAATAAAGAATACCCATCTATTGCAGAATATACATCAGATACAACATGTGAACCTGTAACAAATGTAGAACCACTTAAGAATTGTGTGTATGCATCAATAGCAACGTATCTAACGGATGAACTCACTGCTTGTACAATATCACTCAACTCTGAGTTTATGATTCGTGAGACATCAAATATACCTGTTCTTGAAGCATTAGGATACTTTGATAATGTATAATCAGCAACCGATGCAGAGTCTGTTAAAGAACCAGTCCAATATCTTAATTCAGCTAAGTACTGAAAAGAACTTGAAGTAAATGCATTAGAATTAGATTCTGATACCGCAAATATAATCGGTGATTGTGCTAGGTTGACTTCGTTCGGCGTTTGTATAATCGTAATAGCCATAATAAACTTTTTATATTATAACAAACAGTATTTGATATATATGGAATGGTACTTAAGAAACTGTAAATCCACCTTTAACCATCTTCTTTGTAAACTCATCTGTTAAGGCTTCCATTGATGTTTCAACTTCTCCTTTCATGAATAAATCTACTGCTCTTTTAAGTTCTTTAGAATTAGCTGCAGCTTCACCGAACGGTCTTGCTTTCATTTTGTATGTACCCTTCTCAACAAAACGTCCATACGTTGCACCAGGAGGAGCAACCTGTAATACTAAGTCATAAGTTTTATCACCTTTCTTCTGCCCTTTTTTGGTACGTATCATCCTATCCAAAGTGTTGTATTGGGATACGTTACGGTAGAGGTTACCTGTCTTGAAAGCTTTCAAGGGACCGGATTGTAAGTTTTGTGTTGCTAGACTTCTGTATAATCCAGCTATATCTTTTAGTGTTTTCATATTAGTTACAGAGTGCTACTGATGATGTACAAGTTCCTATTATTCCATTGATTACACTACCTATTCCTGTTATCGTAAATAAACTTCCACTAACAATACATGTTGTAAACACTTCGTTTGCAGAAAGAGATTGAGAAGCAAAGAATTGGTCTGTATCATATGATGATTGTGAGATTCCACATGGATAGTATTTTGCAACTACTCCACTCGTGTTACCTGCAGTAAGTTTTAAAACTCTACAATCACAAGGTACTTCTGTACTACCTGTTGGTAAAGGAATGAAATCATTACAAGAACTTCCTGGTGCTATACCAACAGTTCCACTTCCTGATGGGTAAGGATACGTACCTGTTATTGGAAAACTACAAAGAGATACTGTACTTCCTGCTATAACAACCGATGATGTTATATCATTTCCTCCACATGGTACATATGTAATGTTCCCACCTGTTGCACCACCTGTTAGTGTGTATGTTGTACACTCAGTAGTTTCTGTTTGACAAATAGGTACAACTATTACTATCTCTCCTTTTACTCCTTTTTCTTTATTAGTTGGAGCAGTATATAAATCACTTGAACCCCAACCACCAGCTCCTGGTACTCTATTAGCTGCAGAACCTGAATCATAAGGAGCGGCTTCCCATACACCACTTCTCATACTTGCTCCACCATATCCATATAATGTAGCTAATCCATTAACATTATAAAATTCTCCTTCACCACCTGGTGTTTGGTATCCATCTGAAAATTCACAATCTGTATTAGCTGAACCTGATTTAGCTCCACCACCACCTGTTGCAGTAGTTTCTGTACCACCGACTTGACATAAAAATCCATCTGATATACCACCGTTATTACCTTGAGGATTTCTACCACCACCACGTTGGCCAACAACAATTCCAGTTCCTGCAGGATTAGTCCATCTTAAAGCTTGTATACCTCCACCACCTGAACCACCACCTGATGCATCTACCTTTCCTGTCCCACTTCCGAATCCATTAGCTAAATCAGTAAACCATGCTCCACTACCACCACCTTCTGCAGTTAATCTTGAACCTGATGTAAAGTAAGAAAGATAAGAAGAAGGAATTAATGTTGGGTCTATATCAATCCATGACTCTTCGCCAGAACCAGTAACAGGTGCTCCATCTCCAACATAAATTGGATAAGTACCTGTACCTAATGTTGCTTGTGTAAATACTGCACCACCTGCTCCACCACCACCGGCAGATAAACCACCAATTGAATTATCAAGAGAATATCCTCCACCACCTCCACCAGCTACCATAAAGATTCTAGCGTTTACTGTTGAACCTGCAAGTACCTCAAAAGAAGCAGAACCTACGTTTGAATATTTATAATAATTCCAAATTTCAGAACCTGATGCAAATGAACCTGAATCGGTTGTTCCTCTTGCGGTTACACAAGAGTTTGCTGCTCCATATAAGAGTGATGGTATATACATGTTATATTAAATCGTTTGTTAACGCTCCGTTTAGTTTAGTAGAATCAAAGGATACAAAAGTTGCTATATCTTTAGCTTCTGCTACTGCTGTTATAATTGGTTGTGAGAATCTTGGAAAACTGAATGATGAATTATTAAAGGTAACTGTACCTACTCCACCTACGGGTTGTTTTATCTCTAACGTAGTTGTTAAACCAGGAACTATGTTCGTAGCTTGTATATCTGTATTAGCACTTGCTGCTAAAGTAAGTTTAAAGAAATTACCTAAAGAACAATTCACAGTTGCAACTAAAGATACTATTGGAACTGTAATAACTTCTCCAGCTACTGAACCACTAAATATTTGATTTTCTGTAAATGTATTGTTCTCAGCTAATTTTGCATAAGAACCAGTATCATTACTTAAACCATCTATCTCTGTTTGCATAGATGCAGTTTCAGCTTCTAAGTTACTTAAGGCATTGTTTTGTACATTCTGTTCTACTTCTATTGAAGCAGTAATTATCTCTATTGTTGTTAACCTAGCATCTTGTGCATTTTGTTCAACTGTAATAGATGATGTATATGTATTGAACTCTGGTCTCTCTATGAAATCTGTTGAGAATGAACCAGTGAATGCCTCTAAGTTATTTAATCTTCCATCTTGTACAAGTTGTCCTACTTCTACCGATGATGATAAGTTAGTAATTGTTGTATCAAACGATGCAGATATATCTGTAATACTTTGTGTTACGGATGCTGTAAATGCATTATAAGCTATATTGATAACCTCTTGTGAAGAAGTAAATGAGTTTAAGTTATTAATACGTGTATTTGTATCAACAGCGTTACCTGCTAAGAACTCTACGTTAGGTATGTTAACTGTACCATTAAGGGTTTGTACATCTCCTGCCTCATCACCTAATATGTTAGAACCACTTGAGAATATTACACTAGCAGATTCTTCTGTTACATGTAGTACTCTTGTGTTAACTGTATCAAAGTTTCCTATTGTAGCTTTAATGTTACCACTTGCAGTTATATCACCTAATACATCAAGTGAACCTGTATGTGTTATTGAACCACTAAAATCTACATTACCATCAAACTCAGCGTTACCACTAACTATTAAGTTACCTGTTACCTCAACGTTTCTATCTAAGGTAATAGTATTACTACCTGAGTTGATTATAATACCGAGGTTCTCTCCAAGACCATCTTGAAGTTGTGTATCACCACTTGCAGAAGATAATCCCTCTAAAGAGTTCTCAAGGTTAACTACACCGAAGAACGATTGGCTTATATATAAATTGCTTAAATTACTCATATTGTTTTATTATTTCTTTTAACTGAACTGCCATTTCCTTACGGCATCATCCCAACCTTCTGGTGTTGTAGACCATATTTTTGGGTTTATATATTTTTCACATAACTCACAAGTGATGAAATCATCAAAAGGAATTGCTAAGACTGGTAAGTTATAGAAATCCCAATTGTCTCTATCATCTATTTTATCTAATATTTTAAAACACCTTAAATTATCATAAGATTCCATATAAGAATCAAATTTCCAATTAGGTACGTATTGAGTTGCAAATACCTGTCCTACTGATCCACTCGTGTTAAGTACTGCATTGTACTTCTCATTTGTTTCACAATCCTCTACTTCGAAGTAGCTCCCGCTAGGAGTAGTTAAAAAAAAAAGGCAACGGTTCTTATCGTTGTGACAAGTTAGGTCGAACTCAGCCGACCAGCCTGCCAGCCCGTTGTTGAACCGGTCAACAAATGGAGTACAACTTATATCTCCGTTTATTTCAAAACCGTAGGTACTCCTCTGTGTATATGATGTTAAATCATTTACTATTGAAAGAGTATTGGCGTGTATATCTACTACATCATCTGTTCCGTTGAATGGTACAACTTGTTCATTGGTTCTACCTTCACTTCTATTTTCTAATACTTTAACTTTATCTGCTACAATTAACTGAACTTTGTAATCAGTTGTCTTTTTACCAAAGGTTGTAGCTTGTATCAACACATTACCTATGGGGTATTGTGGAAACTCAGTAGCATCAAAATTGTATATATCACCTTGAGTTACTTTAGTAATAGACGGATGATTCTTCATTATCGTCTTAAAGTAATTCAGCGTATTATAGTACAAAGAATAGTTAGTAGAACTATCCTTTACAATTTGACTCTGAGCTGGAGATTGACTTGATGTACTCATATGTTTATAAATTTATACCTCCGAAGTATTGATTACTTTGGTCTGGATAGATTTGTGTTGAATTACCAACAGATTCTAAGAACTGTGGAATTTGTGATGAATATGCAATTAAGTAATCTTGTAATCTTGTTGAGTAATACTCAGCATTACTTAATGCTTTATTTAATAAATAATCTACTTCTGTTTTAGAAGGTGATATTCCTGTCTCACTTTGTTGTTTAACTGCTCCATTTGATTTGAATTGTACTGCCGAAAATGGAATGTACTCAACACATCCGTACCAAATTAATGTAGGTTTTACATAATCAGTAACCAACTCTTCGTATATACCTGTAAAGGCAGTTTCAGCTTCTATATCATCTTGTAGTTTGTTGTACAACACAGTACCTAATATGTTAAGTATGTATTTTTCTTGTGCCGTTCTAATGAAAGGCAACAGAGCATCTGCATCAATTGCTCCACCTAATGGTGTGTTCTTGATGATATCATTTCTTGTTATTAGTAATCCGAATTTGCTCATTATATATAATTTTTATCAAAGAATGGTTCTGAGAATCGTATTGGTTCACGATCCGCTTTCTTCATACTTATTGTTTCTTGTACTTTAGCTATAGCTTCATCTACACCTTCGAAATCTTCTTCAGTTGTTTCTTCTGATTGCATTGTATCATCTACATCTTTCTGTGCCTCATCAATGGTTTGGTCTGTATCATCAGCCGTGTCAGTAAGGATTACAAGAGGTGTAAGTTGTTCAAAGTATAAATCTCTAACTCCTATACCACCTATCTTAAATGCCTCTGATATAGAGTTTAATAAAAGGTTTTGGAATGGGAAGATAGTCATTGTTTGCATAATTGAATATGCTGTTTTCATTTCTTCTGCTGCTGAAGAGAATCCATTACTTGTAGTTCTAATACCAAACAGTAAAGGTGATACTATTCTATGAGCTACAAGGATTCTATCTTGTGCGTATTCAGCAACATAAGTATATTTGTCATGAAGGTTATCAATAGGTATTGTATCTATTGTTGGTTTGTTAATAGCATCATCATTAAACGATACCATGAAACGACCAGCATTTTTTGTACCTGTAAATTTAGATTCTATTAAAGCTTCTATCGTATCTCTCTCTTCAGGTGCAGGAACTCCATTATTGAAATTCACCATAGCCACAGGAAGGAAGCCATTTTCGATATTATTTAAATGTAGATTAGATAGTTCCGCTTCTGAGAATGAGTATTGTAATGCAGATATCCAATCAGGTAAAGAATAGTAAAATCTATTTGGTTCATACTCTTTTATATAAAGTATCTCCATCTCTTCATCACTACAATTAAAAGAAGGTATATATTTCTTTTGTTTTTGTTTTCTTTGATCGTTCCAATCTTGACAATAGAAGTATCCTTCTACCTTATGCATATCATGTAGTTTCTTAGCTCTTAAAGTTTGAACAGGTATATGATACATCTTCTTTATCTCTGTATGTTCTTCATTCCACATAACTTGGAATGCTCCTTGACCATATAGTTTTAAATCAAAAGAAACTCTTCTTAAATCCTCTGAAGGTATTAATGAAGATAACTGTTGTTTGAATTCTTCGTCCTTTGTACATAACCCTTTACCAAAGATTAAATCTGCTATACCTTCGATACAAGCAGCGTTGGTTGTTGAAGTGTTGTAAGCTTCTGTTAACAAGTCAAAGTAATCGTCTTGTCCATGTATTCCCACAGGTATCCATGAGTACCTTGTTCTTAAGTCTTCTGTAACGATTGGAACTTCTTCCCTCGTTAAATTAACAACACTAAAATTTTCGTTCTTTTTCATATAATTAATTATTCAATACTATATATTCATTGTCTGTTACGTTTGATACAAACTTATCGTTCTGAGTTGTATAAACTACCTTGTCTATACTTTGAGATGCATATACTTGCATACTACCTCTAAAGATAGAACCACTCACAGAACCACTTACATCAATTAAGAATTCTTGGCCTGTTCTTACAACATTTTCTAATGATTGTGAAAACGTAAAGATATTTTCATAAGGATTCCATGTATAAGAACCTGTTGGAAGAGGATACTCAGTAACTGTATGAGTCAACATATCATCAAGTACAAGAGTTAAATCCTCACTTGATGTAAAAGCAGGTCCTATACTCTGAGTATTCTCAGTACGTATAACGAACTCATTACTTTGGCTTATGTAATATGATAACATATATAGATGTTTTGTTTTGTATAGATATATAACAACTCTACTTTATCTTGTCATTATCTCGGAATAGAGCATAAAAAAGGCCACACTTATAGTGTAGCCTTTAGTATTTTAATAAAAGTATTCTTTGTATATACTTACGAAGCAACAATCGTAGGTTGGTCTACAACAGGTAATCCAGCGAATGGACTAGTTGTTGTTGAACCACTAATAAATGCAGCTGGAAGTCTTTCTTCCCCCATCATTGTAATAGCATACCCATATAAATCACCTAATGCAGCTCCAGTCGATATAGAACCAGCAGTTAAATCACATCCGTGATCTTCACCTGCAAGTAATGCATCTCCTTGATTCGTCCATATAACCATCTGAGGTCTACCATATGCTAACACTTTTAATTGTGTTGTCATTTCGTTAGTAAGTTTCTTTAGGTTTAATGTAGATTCTTGTCCAAAGAACGTTGTGCCGTTCTCTCTAGAAGAATTAACTGTTTCGTTATACGCAGAAGTACCTTTAAGTTCGTAATAATATACGGTTGAACCTGATAAAGATGTAATCTCACCAGCTCCATTTTTAGCGAAAGAGCCTGATTCGTAATTGATAAAGTAAACTCCTTGAAGTCCCCCTACCGATTCCTTACATACTTCTTCTCTACCGTTCGTTAATAAACAACTCATAGTATTTTTCTGTTTTAATGTTAATAAAAGATATAGGGGAAGGGTTACTCCCCCTTATCTATTTGATTTATTTTAAGGGGTTTCCTTAAAATGCTCCGTAATAAACGATATCCGCGCCCACTCCAAATTGCGTTGCTGCCGTATAGCGCATTATAATTCGGTAATTTTGTGAGCCATCCAGATTTGCCATGTCCAGGACGCGCACTTCATTATAGTCGCTTAACAAACCGGTCCCGAAGAACAAGTTAGATTTCTGTGCTGCTACAATAGTGTTAGCACTCATTCCTGGTGCAAGTACTAATTCAATACCTTGGAAGTTAGATGGTTTCTCACCTACGTTCAATTGGTTGTTGAATGAACCTACATTAACTTGACCTGATAAAGCTGATTGATAAGCCTTGATTACGTTAGTTCCACCATAGATTACTAAATCTTCCTTACCGAATACGGCTGGGTCGATAGTATCATATACTGCTGTTAGTTTAGCAACGATGTTACCTGAAGTAATTGAACCTGATACAATAGCACCAGAACCATCTGTTCTTGCTGCTTGTACTGCAGTTGTTAATCCAGTTGCTGCAGATGCAGAAAATGCTGTTTCAAATCCTCCGAACTGTCCGTTCAATGAATTATCTCCAGTCCATATAGAAGTTTCAGTTGCTTCAGCAACTTTACCACCTACATAAGATACTAAGTAATCGTTAAAGTTTCTTGGAATTTCATCAAAGGCACTGTATCCTAAAGATAAAGCTTCCCAGGAATCTAAGAATTCTTGTTTGCACAAGCTAATATTTACTTGTAGTTCTTTTGGGGTTAACACTCTCTCAGAGATTGCAACTGAACCAGAAGTTACGAAATCGCAACTTGCATCTTGTACGATACCATCTACATCAAGTTTCTGAATTACTTCTTTATACTTTACGTTTGGTTTGATCGTGATTAACTGATTATCAAGTGTTCTTGCACTTAATAAAGCAGCAGCGATGTAATCCGAAGCCGCTTCACCTGCATACGTAGATGTTACAGAAGGGTTACCCGCACTAAATTTTTGTGTTTTTCTCATTTTTGTTTTAATTAATTTGTTTGTTTGAAATTAGTTACTATACATTTTATCTAACACACTTGAGTGGTAGTTAGGAATAGTTCCCTTTTTGTTTTTGTTTTTGTTAAACAATGATTGTTTAGAATGTTCAACAGGTGCTCCACTAAGTTTCTTAGATGACATAATGTCATCTTCTTCCTTAATTTCTTCTTCTGCTTTAACTTCTTCTTCCATACCATCTTTAGCTGCTTCTAGTTTCTTTTCAAGTTCTTCGATTCTGTAAGAAAGTTCTTCAACTTTTTTACTTACCTCTGCTAAGTCTACATCAACGATAACCTCGTCTTCCATATCCTCTTCAACTTTCACGTCAACTTCTTCAGCTAATCCGATAACTTTATCTCCGGATTGTGGAAGTGGTTCTACCGTTTCGGTAGTTTCTTCTAGTTCAACATTTTCTCTTTCTACAATCAGTCCATCTTTTGTAATGATTTTGAACGTTTCTTTATCACCTGACTCATCACGCAATTCTAATTCATGTTCACCATCTGGAGCTGGGGATTTAGTACCATCTTCTGATACTACATCGACCTTTTCTCCTACATCAAATGATTCTGATTCCAAAATAGTTCCATCTGCTAAACGAGCGAATGAAAGACTTACTTCACCTCTATCGTAAGATAGTAATGTCATAATCTTTCCAAGTACTGTGTTTGAATTCATAATAATTAATATTTGGTTTTTATTAAAGTATAACAAACGTTATACCGATTATAGTTATTTTTACATAACCATGCATGACAGAATGTCATGACTTTGTTTTCTTATTTAGTTATGCTACGTGGCACGGACAATGTACTGATGGATGTACTGTCTCTTGTGCACAAGTACCATCATTATTTTTAGGATATCCACATGGACAGTGGTATTCAGAATATTCTATTTGACTCATATTGATTTTTGTTTAAAGGGTTTATCCGTATATACCTTGGAAATAGCCTTCTATCTTAGTAATGTCAGCTTGTGCACTTGCAAAATCTGTTGGGTTTGTCCATAGAACAATACCTGCTACATCTACCTTACCATGTAATTGGCCATTTAAATTTATATTGTAATTACCAATAGTATATCCTTGTCTTGTTGTTGAATAAGTTGAGTATGCTGGTCCTGTTGCACTAACGGTTGTTCCTTTATTTAAATAGATTCTACCATTAGGATTTGAAGTACCAGTAGCTACTGTGTATATTCCTTTACCAAAACTTATATCACTAGAAGGGTTTGTACCACCTGGAGGGTAACCCCATAATTGTGCATTACTTGTATTACTTGGTGCTCTATATAATCCTTCATTAAAATCAAATGGTGATTGTAATCCTGATAAACCATGTATAGCTCCCCATCCTGGTCCATCTCCATGAGGTGCTCCATATAAAGCCATCCATAAGTTACCTGTATTAACACCACCTAAGTGTGAGAATATCTTTCCTAAACCGGAAGTACTACCATCAAACGTAAATGTATCTACTCCATTAAAGTTTGCATTAGAACCTGATACTATTGGTCCTGCTGATACATCTTCAAGTACATTAGAATTAACTTGTCCACTCCAATCAGTTACTTTACCAGCTGTTACGGTTACACCTGCGTTGGTTTGCCAATAATCTACAAGTGTTCCTGATAATGCAGGAAATCCTGCTCCACTTGCATCAGGTGCTTCTAAAAAACTAAAAGGTTGAATGAATCCCATATTATACGAATTTTCTTGTTGAAACTACTAATATCTCACTATTGGTAAACGTCATTAAAGTTACTACATCTATTGCTCCTAATGTTGTTGAAGCTACATATGCTGAACCATCTGGTTGTTTGAAATCATTACTGAAGGTTACTGTACCTAATGTTGAAGCATTCTGTATAACTTTAACTACTATCGTCATTCCAGCTTCAACGTTAGATGCTATGAAGTTGTTTGTTTGACCAGCGGCTAAAGTTACTGTTTGTACTCCACTCTTTGAAAAATCAACTAGCAGCTGGTATGCTCCATCAGGTGAGAATGAAGTTACAGCAGTTTCAACTGATTTATTTATGATTACTTTTTCATAGAAGTGTGAAGGTGTTAAGTAAGCTACTCTGTTATCAGTATAAGCTCCCATCTTTTGGAATCCTATAACTGAAGGATATGGATAACCACTTGTTGCGTTATTTATAATAGCAGGTCCATCCCAACCAGCTCCTATACCAGTCAAACCATTTAAACCAAATCCAAACTCTTGTTCACTAACTGAATCATATACAGAAACGTATCCATCAAAGTTACCACTCAAATATGCTGATTTAGTTCCATTTCGTGTAGTATTGATGGTCGTTGTAGATATGGCAGTTTTTCTACCTCCACCACTAGCAGTTCCTTGTACTGTTATTGTACTTCCATTACCTCCATCTGCAAGAACTATATCTCCATTGATTGTTGGTATGTTGTTAGTACCTAATAAGTTTTGTGTGATACCTTCTGCGAAAGAGTTACTACCACTAAAGATATTGTTACCAGTTAGAAGGTTGTTACCACTTATAGTATTAGCACCACTCTTTGTTACTACTTGGTTGTAGTTTGTTGTTGCTGTAACATCTACTTGTGATGAACCACTTACTGTTCCTGCAGGAAGTACTACTTGAGCCGAACCACTTATAATACCTGCTGGTATATTTGATATAGCTGGATAGTTAACTTGAGAAGAACCAGATACTGTACCACTTGGTAACTCAGTAACAACAGAACCACTAACAAGACCCGCAGGTATGTTAGATAGTCCCGGAAATGATACTTGTGAAGAACCACTAATCATACCACTAAACTGAGTAGCTGTTAGTATTCCACTTACTGCTGTATTTGAACCAAGAGTTATCTGTGTTCCTGTATCTGTAATATTAGAATCATTCAAGTGATGTCCACCTGTACCCTTTAGTACTTTATTACTTGCGTTATATGTGGGTGAACCAATTGAAGTATATTCAGGTCCGAATAAGGATACTCCAAATTCAGCCGTTCCTCCTACTTCTTTTTCAAAGAACCAATCATTAGTACTACCATCAAATTGAAATGATGCAGTTGTTGGTGATGCTGAACCACTATCTTGTACTTTAATACCGGCAAACCTTTGTAAAGGTGTATCGTTATTTAAGATGATGAATGCATCTCCTACTATCTTAGCAGAACCTGTAACTGATTGTATATATGCAAATGAACCTGTTCCGTTAACTTGTATATCGTTAAACGTTTGGTCACCACTAAAGTTGTTGTTTACATTTGTTCTAGCAACAGAACCTGTTACCATTGTATTGTTTATGGTTGTTACTCCACTTACTGTATTTGCTCCTATATCTGTACCACCTACTATTTCTTTAATAACTGAACCACTAACTAAACCACTTGGTATATTAGTAATCTGAGGATAATCTACTTGAGATGAACCTGATACTACACCACTTGGTAAGTTAGATGCTATAGAACCACTTAAGATTCCAGCTGGTATGTTATCTATTTCTGGATAAGATATTTGTGAAGAACCTGAAACTAAGAATGGTGGTTTATTAGTTACACCACTAAAAGGTACTGAATCAGCTACTGCTGATACAGATGATGATACTGAATTATTTACATTATTAATAGTTGTTGTAAATGTAGCTCCATTACCTCTTTCGTAAGTTGTTGTTGCATTATCATTATTAGAAGCATCTTTTAATAAAGAACCAGTATCAAGGGCTGCACTATCTGCTATGTTAACATTAAACGTAGTACCATCACCTTTAGTAAAGGTCATGTTCCTTGTTCCTTCAGAGAATGATGCAGTTGTTAATAGAGAACCTGAGGCTCCTGCTTCTGCAATCTTGGAGTTCCAACTACCACTATCTATATTGTATCCTATTTCATCTACAAGTGAATCTATAATGTTTCCATTAAAATCTCTTAAGATGGTTGGGGTTATGGCCTGTGTGTTGTTATTTGGGAAGGATGAATTATTACCACTTCTTAATTGACCCTTTGTTAATTCACTCATATCGTTATTATTATTTTATACTCGTTTGCCTACATCAAAACCTTCGGAGAATCCAAAAGAGAATCCACCTCTAACTACTGATGGTGATTGTGTTCTACCTATACCTTGTTGTTGTAAAAATCCATCACAACAACTAACGTCGTATGTATTCTCATCTAGACAAAGACAACCACGACGTGAGTTTACAGGAGATGAATGAGACTTTGTAGGTCCTATATAAATCCCACTACTCCGAGCCGTTCTTAGTTTTCTTGAGTATGACATATTGTTTTAGATATATAACAAACCTATTTGTTTTTATATTTAGAGAGCATCTGTTTATGTAGGAGTTGTTCTAATTGTGCTTTATCTTGTGTATATGCAAGGTAAAGTAAACATTCTTCTAATCCTCGTTCAAGTACTTCATCAAACTTCGTTATATCTTTGTTTGCAAGTTGGACAATGCTTGTATAGCCTCTCCACTTTCTGCTAAAATTTTGTTCATGCTGTCCGGAATCTCCCCCGTTGCTTTCAAAGAGCTCTGGATACCTTGGAGTAAGTCCTTGTAGATACGAGTGAAGAAAAAAAAAACAACCAAAATGAAAGTCCATTGTAACATCTAACCATTTATCTTCTTCCCATGGTTCAGCTCCTTTGTATTTCTCTATCTCATATAGTACTCCTGCTACACTATTAGTAATAGGTCTAAATAAGATATTACATACTTGAGGCCAATTCTTATCTAAAGTAATTTCATCAAACTTAGTTATATCTAAATAAGCACCGTATGGCATCTCTGCTAAGTTAGGTTCGAATCCATACTTAATACCATCGATTGTTTTAAACCTTTGTAACTCATAATCAGTCTTACTCATTAACTTGTTTAAATCTTCTCTAATAGCTGATAGTGTAGTTGAATCTAAAGTAGATATAAGTTGAGGTGTTAACCCACATAGGTTATATATTAAGAACGCATCTTGTGCATCCTCTTCACCTTCATAGTTACTTAAATCCTTTTGTACTTTTAAATACTGTCTTAATGTTATTGCTGAATAATCATTAGGTACTTTTATTTCTACTGCCTTTTTCATATCTCTATTATATTGTTTAATTCTTTATCTAATTCTTTAATTGATAAGTTCTGATGACCTACTAATGATTTAAGTTTAAGTATATCTGCTCTTTGTTTTTGTAACTGAGCATCTCTTAACTTTACTTCAGCTTGTACATCTGTTATCTTTCCTTTTAAACTCTCTATAAACTGAGCTAAGGATACTATATCGTTATATAACCTGCCTCTATCATAAGAAGCAAATGGTTCTGGTATTATCTGTGCCATTATTTTTGTTTATTTCTTAAATGTCTTGCTTGTTCACTCATTACTCTATATCTTCTTAAGGCCGCTTCATCTTTACCAAACTTATATAAGGTAAGGTTAGCTTCCATCTCTTCTTCTAATGCTATTATTTCTGCTTTGTACTTCATGTTAATTAAATTTTAAATGATATTTTCCTTTGTTCTGCATTCTAACAGATAACCTACTCATTGCTAAGTATCTAAGTGCATCGATACAATGGTCGTTGAACCCTTGTGGTTTATCTAATACAGTTCCGTTCTTATCTGTTGCATACTCATAACCATAGAGTTCATCTATTAGATGTGTACTCTTTTTATCTACTACTAATCCAAAGTTATTAAGAACTGATATCCCGAACTTGATAGAATCAGGTCCTTTCTTAACTCCTTTAGCATTAAATCCACTTCTGTGAATCTCTTCTATTAGTCTTGGTTCTGCACTATCACACCATATCTCATCTGTTTTACCAACGTTAAGTGATTCTAACTTACGTACTATATCTTGTGTAGTTAAACCTCTCTCATACATTAGTTCTCTTATATACAACATATCATGATGTTTGTGAACAGCTATTAAAGTCGTTGGATCTTGTGAGAACCCAAAGTCCATTCCAAATCCAATTAGCTCATGTGTTGGCATATCTTCTAATATTTGGAAGTTACCAAACACTGCCTTTTCATTAGGAGCATATTCACCTAATCCATATATCTTATAGTACTTAGGATTCTTAAGTTCTAAATCTTGTATTCCTTTAACCATCTCTTCTGGCAAGTATGGGTTGTCCTTATACGTTGTATTGTACGTTTGAACATCATCCATATTTCTTAACCAATGGTAAGGACTTATAGTTGGGTTGTAAGCTAATATAATCTCACCACTTGTACGAATAGATAATTGAAAGTAAGCTTCTTCGTGTTGTTCGGAGGCTTCATCTATAAATAGAATATCTGATTTAACACCTCTTAATTTCTCTGCATCATCTGTATTAACAAAACTAAGTAAAGAGCCGTTAGAGAACTCGTATACCCTATCAGAGATGTTATATGACTCGTTACTCCATATAGTTAAGTTAGTTAGTATCTCTTTAAAGTCTTTTATCAAAGTTCTTTTAAGTGAGGGTACTGTTCTTCTTACTACTGTTATGTTTTGTGGTTCTTGTAATGCCTTAACTATTAGATACTGTAAGATAGCATACGTCTTACCTGAACGAGTACCACCTACATGGTGTGTAATCCTTTTAGATGAAGATAGTAAATTATCAAACGTTACTGTTGTATCTATTGTAAGTTCCATGATAGACGTTTAGCTGTTTTGTTATGTAAGTTAGTTTGTTCTGTAATGGAGTCTTTTAATGATGTAGTACTCCAACCATGTGCTCTACTTGTATAGATTACTTTAGGAGGAAACGAAACATCATCACCTGTAAATCTTTTACCGATATAATCATCACCTAAGATTCTGATATCAGGCTTAAACATTATAATGAGTTCTCTGAGTTCTTCTTCTGTTTGATATACAAATACCTCATCAACGTACTGAATAGCCATTAGAGTTCTATAACGTTCGTATACGGGTATTACAGGCTTCATTTTAGATTTCCTATCTAACGATGGGTCATCTTGAAGAAATACTATGAAGTGATTACAATGTTTCTTTGCATCTTCAAATGTATATATGTAACCAGGATGTATTATATCAAAGTTACCTGCTGTAAAACCTACTATCTTTTTATCCATTTACTTCTTCTTCTTTAGAACCTGATTTGTTTATGTTAACTGTTATCTGATGTATTCTTTGTTCTATCTCTCCTTTTAGCTCTACCCTTGATTGTTTAGGTAAGTGAAATTCTAATAGTTTCAATGCTATATCAATAGCTCCTTTAGGGTCTTTCTCTTTCATTTCCTTTAACAGAGTAGGTAAATCATCCAACACCGAATTAGTTGCTCTGGCGATTGACAACTTCATCATTTCAGTTGAACGATTTACTGTTCCCTTAGGTCTTCCTAATCCTAATGTGTTTCCTGGTTTAAATGGCATTCTATGTTTATCTATGTTATTAATACATATATAACAATCGAAATCTATATAGTTTTATATATTTATATATTATAGAGTTTCCTTGTAGACAGAACTCTTTTTAGTATGTGTAACATAATCTCTTTTCATTCTCTCATATTCAGGAAGGGTTTCCCACACGAACTTCTGATAAGGTGAATTAGGTTTACATATAATATCCATTAGTTGAGATACATACCTTCTATAGTCTATGTTATGTTTTTCAGTAGCTTTAACGTTTCTGATTGTATCACCATTACCAATGAACATATCCTTATCATACTTTTGTTTTAGTTTTTCTTTTTGTAGCAGATACTCTTGGTAGTGCTCATTATCGAAATCACTTTCTATTGTTTTCTTACTCATAACCTTTATTTGTTTTATTTCTTTTCGTTTGTAAATGGATTATCTATCACTTCTCTTAAATGTTCTTTAATCTTCTTTATATTAAGGAACGTTGTACTCTTAGAGATACCAATCTTCTTAGATAACTCATCCATAGTTAAATCTGAATAAGCATATAACTCATAGAGTTTAGCAGATGTCCAAAGTTTACCAACCTTAAGATGTGATAGTTCTTGTTTAACTGCTTCGTATGCATCTTCTAACTTCTGGTCAGTATCTGTATCGTACTTATCCTCTGGCTTATCTTTCCATTCATTAGTGTGAACAGATTTGTTTTGCCTTTTAATAAAATTAATATACCTCGATGATAAAAAATTATGGCAATATAATAAATTAAATGAATCTAAATAAAACAATTTAGGATTCTGTTTCTCACCGAGGTATATATAAAGTTCTTGTACTAAATCTTGTGTTATCTCTTTGTTCTTTGATTGATTGTATGCACACGCCTGTAACCATGAGTTATGTTTACGATAAAGTACATCTAATCTTTTGGTAGTTTCTTGTTCTATTGAGCCTGTGAAAAATACTTCTATCATTATTTATCTTTAAGATACTCGTTAATAGTGTTAACTGCGTTTCTCCAATGATTAGCTGCACTTCCACATGCACAAGGTTGTGCTTCTTTTGTACCTTTGATATCTTGTGATTTGTTCCACACGTATTGTGCTCTGTGATGAGGTATGTTCTTTTTAATTTCTAACATTACTCCTCTCATTTCTGAGATTTCTTCTTTACTGTACTCTACCATAGTTTTATATCTTTACAATTACCATTGAATTCTTTATCGGTTAGTCTATTTAACCACTCTTCACGTTCACAACAACCACACGATTCAAAACCCATTAGGTCAACTGCAATCCATGTGGATATATACTTACCCCAACCTAATGTGATAATGTTTATAATTACCTTTAAAATCGTTCCTATACGTATTTTCATATTGCTTGTCTTATGTGGTGTTTATCGTTAAGTAAGTTCCATCCTCTATCTGAATAAAACTTAATCCATTTCTTCTCACACTTGTAACCTTGATAACGATTACCTTCTTTAGTTTCTAATACAACCGTAGTAGATAATGCATTGTCGATTTCTGATTGTGATAACTTATCAAACATATTATGTAGACCTGGCATGTGGCCATGTTTGTTTGGATTCTTATAATCGGCACGATGAGTGTTTATTCTCACGTTTAACCTAGCCTTAGTCATTCCGATATAGAAACTATCGAGTACCTTAATCATATAAACTATTATATTCTTATTGGCCGCTCTATATTCTTTAATATATTCCCAATTCTTTTTATGGGAGAAGTAACCATCTTTACTATTCCAATAGTCTGGTCGTATAACTTTTCTGTATCTTGCTGTGTATTCGTTATGACACACTTTACAGTTGTTCTGATGTCCATCTATACCAGCAGTTTTTTTGTGAAACTCTTCAAATGGTTTTACTGTATTACATTTACTACATTCTTTCATAAGTATTATCGTTTTAAATTTAGGTGTTCTTCTATTGCTTGCACTCTTCTAACTAACCTATCAAATGCTGATGAGTATTCTAACTTTCTATTTTCTACTTTGAGCTCATCTATGATTGCCCTTAATGATTCTTCTTTACTCATCGTTCATAATTAAATCAAATTCGTCTTCTGACATAAGAGGAGTACCTTTA
>ENA-ORXF01000605-ORXF01000605.1-marine-metagenome-genome-assembly--contig:-NODE-605-length-25384-cov-4.304145_pt1 | contig 25384 bp, 31 predicted proteins | sample MGYA00237864_ERZ511476 | MGnify/ENA primary metagenome ERZ511476 (study PRJEB26306, sample SAMN06343908) | marine metagenome | isolation source: coastal waters | place: Atlantic Ocean: West Antarctic...
TGTTCTGGTGCAGTGTTAAATAATATTTATAGTATTCTTTAAAGTCCATCGATCACATTTACTCCTTTCTGTTGAACTACTATAGTAGCACACTTGTTAGCAAAATTTAATGATTCGTCAATGTTGCTTGTTTGCAAATATTTTGTTACAAACCCAGCAAGAAATGTATCCCCTGCCCCAGATAAGTCTTTTATTTCCACTTTGCTAACTGGATACATCTTGTCTTTATACTTACAACCTTGTGTTCCCATGGTGACCACTAAACTCTCTTCATATAAATACATACGATCCTTGATATAATCTTTTGTGCTATTGTATTCCGGCGTGTTTATTTTTATCCATTTGCAGTCCTCAGACCATCTTCCAAGTTTCTTCTTTGTGTCCATAAATGTAAGAGGATGATAATAACATATTTTCTCTATATCTTCTCTTGATAAGAAACCCTTGTTATAATCAGATATGACAATAGCGTCATATTTAAGTAAAAAGTCTTTTTCAAGGAACTTGCTGTCTATTCTATCAATCTTGCTTTCATCAGAATCAATTCTAATAAAGAGATGATTTGTGGGATGGTCGACATATCTTGTCTTTTTAATCTGCTCTTTGTTGTGTAAGATATCACATTCGATCCCTAGGGCTTTTATATTGTTACAAACATTTAGAGCCATTCCGCCATTTGATCTAGAATATTTTTCTATAAAAACAGGGACGGGTGCTTCAGGAGCCATGCGGGTGCTTGTTCCATAAACATATATATCTTCACAAGCATCACCGACAACCAAGACTTTCATTACCAGCTAATTTCCCAATCTTTGAAGTCTGCTGCTAGGCAATCAACTTTATAATCTTTTCTTCCTCCAACAACTTCTTGGATTTTATTTTTGGCTGTATTTCTAATTCCATTCAATCCGTGAGTTAATTCTAGATCATTTCCGTCTTTAATCCCTTTACGATAGTTTGATTCATTATGCCAAATATGTAAATTCATTTGAGATAAAACGACAATTGCCCTTACTGTCTCGGCAGTGACCTTACCACCTTGCTCATCCAAGCAAAGTTGAATGTCATGAACTATGTCGGCAATTTCTTGGGAATATTCTCCTTTATGATCAGTTATAAACACTTCCTTAAGTTGTGAGATCGAAAGTCGATCCACCAATTCCGATAGTGTTGGCAAATATTTTCTAGATTCTTGTTTTGACATCTTCGTATACCACTTTTAATCCTTCTTCAAATGTTGTAGTTGCTTCCCAACCCAACTCGTTTTTAATTTTACTACAATCACACCATTGACCCCAGATTAGAGTTTCCTTAGATGTGTCAAAGTTTATTATAATGTTTTTTTCAGAAATTGCAATGACTTTTTTTGCTATTTCTTCGATTGTTACCCTTTCTTGCTTACCAATATTATAGGGACCAACTATGTTTTTAGAATCCATAGCTTCAATCATCCTCTTTGTTCCCTCAATAGCATCATTAATGAAACAATAAGACCTTGTTTCTTGCCCGTTTCCCCACACATCAAATTCTATGGCTGGGTGTCTTATTGCCCTATTGCAGAAAACGGGTATTACAGAGCCGGTATCCAATCCAAAGTCTTGATTTTTCCCATAAATACCGATGTATCTGGCTATAGCTGCTTTGAAGCTTGGGTTTTCATAAACGGCTGCCTGAATTTGCTTCTCCGTGATTAATTTAGCCCAGCCATAAGACAACTCTGGATTTGCTGGTTCTGACTGTCCTTCGGTAATGAGAGGTGAGTCTGGAGTACCTTGAAGTTCTTTCGGATACACATGTGCGCTGCTAGCATAAAAAAACATCGGTATTTTGTTTTTCACGCAAGCAGACAAAACGTTTGAATCCATTTTTAAGTTTTCGCTCATAACCTCATATGGTCGTGATGTATAATAGCCAATTCCTCCAACTTTTGAAGCCATATGGATAACAATATCATAATCCTTTATGTGTAGATTGCAAAATTTTGCTTCTCTTAGGTCAGCACTTTTAACAACACAATGATCTATAATGTCGGATATGTAATCAAGTTTTCCTCTTTCAAAGTTATCAACAATTGTAACGTTAGAGCCACACTTAACTAAATTAGCAGAAAGAGCGGATCCAATTAAACCCGCGCCGCCCGTAACCATAACTTTCTTATCTTTCCAGAAATTCATTATACCACTTTATTGTTTGTTTAAGTCCGTCTTTTAGTGAAGTCGACGGCACATACCCTAGAGCATTTTCAAATCTAGACATATCATAAAACCTTCTTGGTTGACCATCTGGTCTAGAAGTATCCCAGACAATATCTCCATCAAACTCTGTAAGGCTTCCGATTGTTTCTACTAATTCCTTGATTGTTGTTTCAACTCCAGTACCAAGATTAAAGGGACCACTTTCATTTACATTTTCAGCCATATCCAAAATAGCTTGGGCAGTATCAACGGAATACAAAAATTCCCTTGAAGCGACTCCGGTGCCCCAAACTTCTACTTGTTTATTTCCGTTTTCCTTGGCTTCAAGAAACTTTCTAATCAAAGCGGGAACAACATGTGAAGTCTCTAAATCAAAATTATCATGTGGACCATATAAGTTGGCTGGCAAAAGTATAACTGAATTGAAACCGTATTGCTCACGGTATGTCCAAGACTGAATGATTAAATTCTTTTTAGCCATCGAATAACCAATCGAATTCTCATCTGGGAGATCTTTCCAGAAGTCTTCCTCTGTATAGGGAACGGGTAAATGCTTTGGATATCCGCATCCTGCTGCCAATGCTACTACCTTCTCACATCCTGCCTGTCTTGCATACTCCATGACGAGAGTTCCCATTGAGATATTTTTGTAGAAGAAGTCTCCGGGTGCAGCCTTGTTTGCTGCAATTCCACCTACTTTTCCAGCAAGATGTAGAACAATGTCGGGCTTATGTGTAAAGAAGTAATCCTTTACTTGCTCCTCTTTTGTTAAATCTAGTTCTTTACTAGTAGGAGACAGTATCTCACATTGCTTATTTTTCAACAACTTCATCAGGTTGTTTCCTACAAATCCATGTGCGCCTGTAACGAACACTTTTTTATCTTTCCAAAAACTCATCTTTTAACCTCTTCATTTCTCATCATTGTATCTAAAACTGCTTCCGTTGTATAGTTATTTATTGCCCTTTCGTATGCATTGTCGACAATAAATTTATATTTTTCCCAGTTGTTTGTTATCTCCCTGATCATATCGGGAAGCTCGCTTTCATCCTCGTAATACAAGAATTCTTTTTCCGGTTCATAGAAAAATTCAATTGCATTCCATGGGTCTTTCTTTACCAACATTAACATTTTGAAGAGTGCTGCCTCAACAATCCTTGGCTTTAGTTGGCAAGCTATTTTTTCGTCGATATGTGAAAATGCTTTATTGTCCTGCCAGCCATCGTATTGTTTTATATTTTTAATATGCTCATCGTGTAAAAAAAGATGATTTACAATTGGAACAACTTTTGTTTTGCTAAGTATATCCCATTTTTCGTCGGTGGAAATATTTGTTTTTGTAACTTTTGATGCCAAACTATCAATATCGACTTTCTCATTGGGGTGCCAGTAGTCTACGCCATAAGTGGCGAAATTGTAATTAAAGCTACTTATTTCATCTATAATTCTTTCATGTGTTTTACCGCACACTGAGCCATAGAAAATAGCATCATATTCTTTTTCGTTTGGGTTGTATAGGAGAACATTTTTCTTATCGATTGGAAATAGGCAAAGTTTAAACCTCTTATTGCCATCATTATATTTGTTGTTTAGCCACTCCGCTGTGTATGGACATATGGTGTATATGTCTGTAAAAACATTATCTACTCCAGAAGTTCTTGTCCCAAACTTCAAATCTTGTGTGTATGAACAGGGGTGCTCTCCATTAAAAAACATGCGCCTTTCAAAGCTCTCAATGTATTTGTGCACCCTCTCATTCCAAAGGCACTGATAACCAACAGATAGGCACGTTCCCTCTTGATCCTTATATTTATGTGCGTAATCCTCATAATTAAAATAAGTTACGATGCAATCACTATAATTTCCACCTAAATTTTTTATTATTTTCATTTAGCCCACACCATACCGTAATTTACTCTTCTGTCTTCTTTGAAGCATTTATTTATTTCTTTCTTTAGGTCGCTCCACTCGTAATATGCATTAGGCTCAACCATATATGGGTCTCCTTGATCAGAATATGTTAATTTTTCAAAAGCATCACCCTCATCATAATAGCCTATTAATCCAAATTGGTTATACCCTAATCCGATTAAATGTTGAATTATTTTCTCTAGCTTTTCTGCTTCTTCTTCGTGACATTCAAAACAGATTTTTCCAGATTTCTGATTTAATCCCTTGACCACATTATATTCATACCCTTCCACGTCTATCTTAATAATATCCGGGTTTCCATTTTCGATGATCATTCTGTCTAATGTAATTGTCTTTACCTTGCCGACGTTAAACCATGTTGCGGATTTTTCTCTCAAATATTTGCTGCCCTTTGAGAATCTAGAGTTGTTCATGAATTCCTTCGAAGCAGTGGAAATCCCGTCTTGTGAAGGATCGATGAAAAATTCTACCATCTTCTCTTCTTCGTCAGAAACTATGTAATGTAGCAATTTAATATTTTCTGTTTGTTTAAAATCGTAATAAAGATTTGCGTTAGCCTCAACTCCAATTATTTTGCAGTCTGGATTCTTCTCAAGACATACTCTGGAGAAATCCCCCCTGTTAAAGCCAATATCAAAAACCAAATTCATACTAATTTCCACCTTTTAGGGTAAAATCCCTTTCTATAATTATAGCTTGTTTCTGGGTCATATTTCAGTGGTGCGATAGTAATATTTTCTTTTTTATCTAGATAAGAAGCCCACCATCCAAAACTACTAATGTGAGATAAGATATGGTGATCGCAAGACATTAAAAGACAAAAGTCTTCCATTACGTCCCTGTTCTCTGAAAATAAAAACGAATTACCCTGAAAGAATTTCTTACACCACAGCAAATCTTGTGAATTGTCCTCTTTTCCTCTTTTGCCGCCAGTAAAAATTAAAAACTTTACTTTTTTATTTTTAAATTGATCAGTCGCGCTCTTGAAGTATGAATAATAAGCACTTCCTTTTGTAAGGTTCTCACCACCATAATGCTTATTATAAGTTATTTGATTTGGATCCGTGTTATCCGTGTTATCGCCCCTTCTCATATGAAGAGAGACTATTTCGTAGCCGGGGTTCTGTTCTTTAATTTTTCTTATTTGCTCTTCTGCTTTAAAAATAAACTCTTCTTTTGGAGTTAGCTCTTTTATTATTTGGCTTTTATGTCTTTCAAAATATAGTGTGCTTTGAAAAAAACCACTTATGTTTGTGTCATCTGGTAACGTGAAGAAGTTTTTATCATAATGTTCATGATTTGGTTCCTCATAAGAATGAGATAAATCTTTAATATCATTCTCAGAAATAAAATTAGCTTCAATATTGAAATTTGACATCAAGCACTTTTGCCCATGCCAAAGCCTTTTCTCGGGGTCAGGTATTTTTACTTCATAACCATTTTCTAAACCAAGAGATTTTAGGGCGGCGTATTGAAATAGTTGATTACCCAATCTGCCTAACTGACCTAATTCGTAGAAAGTTATCATCTTACTTCCACATCCTTGAATAATTCAAACTCTGTTAAGTCTCTATAAGGAGGGTTTTCTGGAATGTCAGGCATATTCTCAGGATAGCTCTGCATAAGAGTAAGACCTCTTGCTGCTTGCTCTGGGGTCATATACATATTCCACCCCTCTTCGTCAATCATATCCTCGTGATACTTCATACCATCAGTTCTCCCTTCATAGCGACGTGCTTTAAGCCATTTTACTGCTTCTAGGTTGTCGCACAATATCATTCCACCTTTACCAATTTTAAGATGTTTTTTAATGTGAAATGAAATGCACATCATTGTTCCGGGGATATACATATTTGACGTTAGTCTTTTCGCTGCGTCATAAATAGGGAAGGGTTTGAACTGGTAGATGCCTTCCCATAGAATATCTTCAAAAACCAATTTGCCTCCCGCTTGCATAATAGATTGCGGGGGTGAGAGATAAGTTCTCTTAGGAATGATTACCTCTTTGCCTTCTACCCTGTGCCACTTACAGGCTAAAAACAAAGCATTTGTGCAACTATTAACCGAGACTGCGTATGGAGCGCCTGTGTAGTGGGCGATCTCTTCCTCAAACATTTGGACGACTTTATATGGATTATGTAGCACTATTCTTTCTCCAGTATCTAAAATTCCAAAAACATTTCTTTTGGAAATAAGGCTGGGTTTGAGTTAACTTTGTGTATGCAAAGAATATTATCCAATTTATTGTAATCCAAAGTCCAGAGCATATTTAATTCTACCCAACCGTGTGTTTTATCACCTTCTGGAGTTTCCGGAGCATCAGTGTGACCGGGGAAAAATATCCTATAATGATTACTTAGTTCCCTAACAAGATCTTTCTTTCTCTCTAATCCTGTATTTCCATGTATTTCTAAGCATATAATATCAATCTTATCATAGTCGTTAAAGTTTTCAAATATTTCGTACTCAGACCCTTCACAATCAACTTTCAAATAATCTATTTTATCGGTCGGCAATATATTAAAGATATCGTTTAAAGAAATTGTAGAACATTTAAATCCTATTTTTTTGGATTTGTCTCCGTCTTTGATACAAGTTATGTCGCCAGAACAATTAAGATTTGGAGCCATCAAGTCTAAAATTTTCCCACTTTCTGAATAAACAGCATTCTGATATAATCTTATTGTCTTCTTGAATAATGGGTTTGAATTGATGACTTCCTCAATCACTTTACAATTGTAGTGAAAAGGCTCGAAAGCATATATATTTTCAAAATATTCTGCGTTTGGTATGCAAAAGCCACCAACATTTGCACCAATGTCGACGGCTATCTTTGCTTTTTTTCCATTATATAATTTCTCAGGGAGAGGATAAGAAGATTTACATTCTTTTACGGAATTTTGAATCCATTTCTTTCTAGACTCCATATTTTTTAAATTATCAAATAACATTTTTCCTACTTCTCCAATATATAATATTTCTTTTTAAATCCGCAAGCTTCAAACAACTTTATACTTGCCTCATTCTCTATTTTTACTTTTGCGGCTGCATCCGGGCTTATTTCCATAAGTTTATTAATCATAAACTTTCCAACACCTTTCCCTTGGAAGTCCGGGTGTGTTGCAACTCTAATATCTTTTTCAATAACTCCAACATATCCTGCTGGCACTCCCTCAATTAAGCATATATAGTAATACTCTTCGTTCAGCATCATGTGCATTCTATGTTGAAATGAGGTTATATTTTCTTGCTGTATAAAGCCGGTTTTCACATCTTTATGATTGCGAAGGTTCCTGATAAACTCCCAATATTCTTTTTTATTTTCTACTAGTTCCATTTATACACACGAGCTAAAAAGGTCTGGATGTGGGAGGTTATTGTGATAAGCTCTAAGATAATCTCTCTCGATGCTCAGTCCAACGTAGGGGTGAAGTGTTGTTCCTATATCAATATACGTGTTTTTATCGTTATGTTTGAAAAGTTCATAAATAAGAACCTCGCTTAGACTGCTAGCTGAAAGAAGAAAGACATGATCTTTGATATTGTTCTCGTCGACCCATTGTTTAATTTCTTCCACTAGGTGGTGGTCATTAACAATACAGTTTTTTCCTACCCTAAAATCTTTTATAACGTCGAAGTCGCTGTTAGACAGATCAGCGTTCTCACTACAGATGAAAACAACTTTTTTCTTTTTTAACTCGGGAATAAAGTGACCAACGAATAGAGGATAATTAGAATTAACCAGAAGGTTTGCTGAAGTTAAATTGTTGTCGACTTGCCCGTATAATTCATGCATCCATGGGGCAAATTCTTTAGAGGCACATGTGCAGCCTTTGCAGATTCCACCAACAAAATAGTTTTTCTTTTTGTATTTATAGGCTTCAACAAGCTTGTCTTTTAAAAAGCCGTGTTTCGTAGGATCATAGTGTTTGTGGTCATCAGATGAATATCCAAAGCCATATTTGGTTTCCCCCATAACAACGTGATCGTCAGCTAATATAAGTTCTTTGTCTTGCATAACGCAGATCTCGCCGTCAGAAAAGCGAGTGTATGCAAACGGCTCATTACGTTTTAATTTGCCTAATAGATTAAAAAAATCTTCTTCAAACTTCATCCCTTAATACCTCGAATACCTTCTCAGAAGCGTATCCGTCGCCATAAGGGCAGTCTCCAACAGGAATATGATCGCCATTGACCTTGTTGAAAATGCCTTCTAGTTCTTGCGGCTCAAGACACATAAAAGCAAAGGTGCCAACTCCTTCAACCCGTTCTGTTTTCTTGCGGCATACAATACATTTCTTTTTTAAGAAAGAAGTTTCTTCTTGTAATCCGCCGGAATCAGTTATAACGAGCCTTGTTTTAGCCAGCAACTTTATGAATTCATTATACTCCATTGGCTCAACAATTTTAAGGTTTTTCAACAGGTGGCTGTGCTTTTTTACATTTGGATTTGGGTGTAAAGGTATAATAAAATCAAGGTTTTTATTGTTTTCCGCTAGCTTATCGATTGTTTTAAACCACTCATCCATATTGTGATGATTTTCTCTACGATGCATCGTTACAACGACTTTGTTGCCATACTCTGTTTCAGTTCCTCGCAGGTTATCAAGCACAGTATTACCGACAACTTCTATTCTTCCTTGTGTTTTTTCGTTATTAAGGAAGATTTTGGATAAATCTGTCGGGCAGAGATGAACATCGGCAATGCGTGAGATTGCTTGGCGATTGAACTCTTCTGGATAAGGTTGGTTTTTGTCATAGGTTCTCAAGCCCGCTTCCAAGTGGATTACTTTGATCCTTCTATGGAAAGATGCTAGAGCAATAGAGAAAGCGGAGGTTGTATCTCCTTGAACTAAAACAGAGGTTATGCCTTCGAAAATCTCTTCCAAGTTCATAACGGAACTCACGATAGAGTCAAGCCTGTTGGGACCGTCCTTGATCTCTAACTTGACCAAATCTACGCTTGTATTGACCTTTGATAGCAGGTCGACGTGCTGACCTGTGAATAGGAGACGGTATGGAATGTTGCCGTCCATCTTATCAAGAAGAGGCTTAATTTTAATCCACTCTGGTCTTGTTCCGAAACTTAATAAAATCATACTTTTATACCTCGCACAGTTTTCCAGCCTCCCTTTATTGCTGTTTGAACACACACGTCCCTTTCACTAAAGAACCTCTGGTGGGGAATAGCTTGGTTGGTTGAGGTTGCTTTTATATCAATGCCCAACTCGTTGCCCAAGATAGATCCGTGAAGGCTTTTGTCTTCGGAAGGATGCGGAGGGCAATACGTTTGTATGTTGCCGTGTTTCTGGGCGAGATAAGAAAACTGGATGTCTTCACCGTTATCCCAAGTCGTGGGCTTTTCTTTCCACAAGTATTGTAACCATTCTCGTTTAAAGAACCAAGCGTGTCCAACTAAATCAACTCTTGTCGTTTCATCGTTTTGTGTTGGCCAACCACATCGGTCATGCTGAACGTAGAACTTATCGTTAAGTGTTACGCCAGCAGAACCCAAGATACCCTCGTGGGTCTTCATTGTCCCTAAGCAGTTCTCAAGCCACCTTTCACCGGGGATTGTATCGTCGTCAAAAATGGCTACATATTCAGTGTCAGCCAGCAAAGCAGCGGCAAACCTTCCATAAAACTTCCAGTTGTAATCATTGTGAAATATTCTGTCAAGGTCGAGTTCTTTAAAATTAAATTCATCATTGTCCTCGTGTTGATTTACCCACAGCCAAATCTGTGTTGGTCTGGTTGTCTGCTTCCTGATTGCATCAATCTGCATTTTGAGATTGTATGGGCGACGGTAAGCATTTAGAATTACTGTGATTGGTGCCTTCGTGGTCTCGGGTCTTTTCTCGCTTTCCAATACCTCTGCTATTTTGTCGATTACCACAGTTTTTTGGGACTTTACGTAGTTAAGAAGCTCTTGCCCTTTATACTTGGAGAACCATTCCTCGCTCGCACAACCGAGGTTATTGTTCGTTTTAAGCTTGCAATTTAGGATCCGGGCTTCAACGGCTAAACGGCAGAAAGTTTCGAGAACCTGAGAAAAGAAAACCAATCCATCGTGTTCTGCGAGTTGTTTGATGAAGTTATTATAGTCCAAGGACACAATAAAGTTATAATCAATTCCGTTTTTCTCGCAGAAGCTCTTTGCTTGGTAAGTCCCTTTGACTTGGTTGGCACTGTTTAACACAGCCATCTTACCGTTCTTCTTTATGTCGATATACTTTTGTAGAGTTTCAAGTTCGGACTCTGACCATAAAGAGCAGCCAAGATTAACAACGTTTGCGTCTCTAATGTTTTTGCTGATTACTTCTGCGTGTAGTTTAGACTGAGCGAATACTGCTTTGGCGTTTCTGTAAAATTCTAGGTTGGTCAGCTTGTTTTCTGGGACTTTATAATCTTTGTAGGGCGACGGGTCTCTACCAACAATGTATTTGTGATCGTGTTCATAGATCACATAATCACAAGTTTGCAGCAAACGAAGACATACAGGATTTAGCATTACAAAATTAGAAACAATAAACAGTTTGTCTGCGTTGTCTTTGATTAATCTTTCTGTAACTTGCTTTGATTTTACTCTGGCTACTTTGTAACCCTTATCAACGAGAGAAGAGACGACAATCTCATCTACGAGTTCGCCGCCTCCCCTAATCTCTGTCGAGTAAAAATCTGCTATGTGGATTATACTTTTCATTAATCAAAATTTACAACAACTGATTCTTCTGCGGATGGTTCGTCTGCCGAAACTGCATTTGCGAAAGCATCATATTGTTTATCCGCCTCAAACTCCTTTTTAACATGTGCCTTGAGTTTCTTAGCCATCTCTTTATATTTGTCATAATTTTCAACAACATCAAGAAGAATATTTTGATAACTATCCTTGTCTGGATAACACCAACTGGAGTCTGCTTGGAGAACACCATCCCAAACTGCCTCTTTCATAATTGGTGCTATACTATATTCCACATCACCAATCATTGGTTTCATGGTAGTCATTGTCTTCTTCTTCGAGCCTTTTTTGCGTTGTTTAACGGGTACGCTCAAGAAATCACACTGACCACTCCAATTGGTTGAAACAATTGGTAGTCCAGTGTAGGAAGCTTCGAAGAGGGGAAGCCCCCAGCCTTCTCCGTGGGAAAGAGATACAAGACATTTAATTTTGGGATGACTATAAAGACCGATCATTTCTTCATCGGAAAGATCTCCATGGAGTAAGTATACTTTGCATTTTGCTTCTGGATCTATTACAGATTCCAAGATGGATTCTACATGCATTTTATCCGTTGTGGAATTGTTCCTCATAAACCCTTTCAATACTAAGCCAACATTTGGATTATCTTTGAATTTTTCAACAAACCACTTTATAGTGTTTGCTGTGTTTTTCCTAGGGCCCCACTGTGAAACTGCTAAAAAATTAAAATCCGTTTCCAAGTCTAGTTTTACAGATTTCTTTTTAGTTAGTTTAACTGGATATCCTACAGCTTCAATTGGCACTTTGATTGATGTTTGTCCAACCACTTTCTCGGTTTCCCGACTGTGCAAGTCATACACTGTATTAGCCATTACATTCTTAGAATGACTAGATGTAACAATAATTTTGTCCATCAACATACTTTTTTCAATCCATTGTGGAGCTATTCTATTTGTTTCAATTCCAGCAGTGTATCCAATATTTATAGGAGCTATTTTTTCCCATTCATTAGGAATTGTCACCTGCAATGATATATCAAACTGACCTTTATTTTGTAAATGAACATGTGTTTTTTGAATTAAATATTCTAAGTATTGTCTTTCTTCATTTTCCTCTGTCGCCCAACCGGTGCCACCCCACTTAGTATTAATTAGAAAAATATCAAACCTATCCTCGTGCTTCCTTAAAGATCTAAGGGCAAACCTGCTCTGTTCTCCATACCCGGATCTGCTCATAACTGGTCCTCTTAACAAAATCTTCTTTCTCATCTTATTTCCTTATTAATTCATTTTTCTTAGAGTCCAAGGGCTATAGTTTTTCCTATTTTCCCAAGAGCCATTTTCTTCATGGACTTCATCCATAATTTCAACCCACCTTTTCTCATAATTTTCGAAACTATAATTTGATTTTACATGTTGCTGTCCCCTGAGTCCCATATTATTTCTTTCTTCTTCATCCATATTATACATTTTTTCTAAAGATTCAATAAAGTCGGATCCATTAATTCTATCTTCAAAAATATATGGAACTTGCTGAGAACCAATAAGTGTCTTAGAGGAAGGCTCAATGCCAATACCAAACCAGTCTTTTCCATCAGTTACCTGTTCTTGAAGACCTCCTGTCATGGTAACTATGATTGGAGTTCCGCAGTATAATGATTCTAGGGTGGCAAGACCAAACCCTTCGGCATCTGATATATTAACTGTGCAGTCTGCTATATTGTACATCATGGATAAGTGATTAGGCTCCACTTTTTCTCTAGAAAATAGAATTTGACCGTTGTTGACACCCAAATGATTAATTATATGATCTAGGTCTTGACCGTATGGATCTTGCGGATCTGTGTGCATAATTAAAGTCGCTTTATCATGACCAATTTTATCACAGAATTGCTTGAACCAATAAATCAGGCTTCCACTCATCTTTCTTCTAGCATTTCTATTATTCCAAAAGAAAACAAACTTATTTTCTAGGTTTTGTTGCTTTCTTATTTTTGCTACGTCTTCTGCTGGAAGTATTTTAAAGTGTTGAGAATCTACGGCGTGAGGAAGGTAAATATTTTTTACTTTATCAGTTACCTCTGTAACAATATCGCGAGTAACCTTTGAAATTGAAACAATAAGGTCGTTTGATTCATACCAACATTTATTATAAACAGGCGCAGGATAATTGTCCCATACATGATAATATATCATTGGAATATGCTGTCTAATCTCGTTATCCATTAACCAAAGCCATTCATAAAATCTAGGATCAGTCATAAACCACATGATATCAGGCTTTTGTCCTCTGATTACTGATCTAACTTTATCTTGATCCCCATAACCATCAATTGGATAGATTACCCAGTCTTCTCCATAAGGCTCTACAGTTTGTGGCTCGTATTTAATATGCTTTACGGCTCCGCCAAATGATACTACTTGATATCTTCCAGTTTTAAGGAGCGCTTCAATCATATATCTTGTTTGAGTTCCAACGCCGGAGGGGGAGAGCGGGTGGTCGCTAATGGTTAATATTTTTATTTTCTTATCAGTCATGGGCAATGTTCCGTTTTGTGAAATTCGCACTTGTTGCAAGCAAGCCTGTTCTTTATAAAGTTTTTTCTTTCAATATTATAAATTGCTTTTTCAAGAAATTTAAGTGCGTTCTCAGTTTTTCTAGGACCGCTTGTTACGCGAAAGATTTCTACTCTATTATTCTTCGCAGTTCTCTTGAGCAGAGCAAAATGTGTTTCTATCATACTTGGATCGACATTATGCTTCTTTGCCCAGAAGTGTTTGTAGAAAGTAAGCTGGTAAGTAATCATTGGGTCTGCTTTTTTGCGAGCATCCCAACCCCAAGAGCAAGTCTTCCAGTCAATAATGTGAATTTTATCGTCAGGAGTCTTGATTACCAAGTCAATAAATCCTTTAAACTTGTTTTTATCTTCACAAGAGAAGTCTTGAATCATTTCCATTAAGTCTTCCTCGGCTTCAAGCACTTCATAGTCGCCAAAGTGCTCTTCCATCGCAGGAAATATCTCTTCTAGGATCAACGGACCCTGATCTTGCATAGGAATGACCAGTTTTGGGTCTTTATTTGCTGTTTCAGGTAGATTTTCAAGGATTTCTTTGAATTTTAGTTGGAAAAAGGGCCCTTTTTGCTCTAAATCCTCGGTCATCATCTTTTCACAAGTGTCATGGATGGCGTTACCGAAAGCAGTAAAAGCGTTGCCTTGGAAGCCCTTTACCTTGTCTATGTTCATTAATTTGTGATAAAAGGGGCAAAAGTTCCAGTTTTTTGCCTCGGAAAAGCTAATGTGACCCATTTTTACTCCATTTCTGTTAATGTTTCTATCTTATTATACAGTATGGGGCTAACGTTTGCAAGTGTTTTTAAATCTTTATAAAGAAAAAAAGCTTCAAAGCCTTTTGCGAAGTATTCTCTGATGGAGGTCACAGAATAGGGGGAATAAAACAGACCATTTGCATATGCTGCCAAATCTGTGTAGCCTACTTGGGTGTATAGGTATTCATCAAACTTTTCGTTGTAGTCAGGATGCTGGAAGAATACATAATCCACCAATGGCTCGTCATATGCTTTGAGAATTTGGTATAACCTTTCTCTCTTACCTATGAACTCTCTTTCTAGCCTTTGGTCTCCGTAGATCTCATCATAAAATGTTTCTTCTACCGAGTGAGCAATCTCGTGAATGATATCATCTGCCATGTCCATAGCATTATCTTGAACATTGATCACATAAATAGCCCCGTTTTCAAAGGCAGCATTCGTATCTCTTTCGTGGAATTCCAAAAAGTCCCCAATATAGATTACATCTACATTAGAAACAAGGAAGGGGGGTAAGGAAGTTTCTACAATGCTTACAACTTCTTCTAAGGTGCTTTTGCCATCTGTAAAAACCAGTTCGTCTTTTATATGAACAGGTACTTTGGAGTTAAACAGATAATACTGATTTGTATTTCTCTTAGATCTATTCAAAGATTCTCTTATGTAATCACTCTTGCTCATTATTATTTTGTTCTTCTTCCCAAGCATCTCGACCAACATCTACATCGGTAAGTGCTTGGTGATAACCTCTAAGAAAGTTTTCTTCTGCTACTGCTAAGACAAACTCCGGGAAGTCGATTGCTAGCTGATCTATAATCATTTCTACAGTAACGTTATTGTTCTCCGGAGACTTCTTTTCTCCAACATAATTGACAAGCATTACCTTAAGTTCGTTCTCTGGTTCCACAACCGCACTAAGAAATTCGTTAGCATCTTCTACTTCTGTATTTTTAAACTCGATATCCATTTTTTCTCCGTTATTTGGTGGGCCCGCTCGGACTCGAACCGAGGACTAATCGCTTATGAGGCGACTGCTCTAACCAACTGAACTACAGGCCCTAATATACATTATAGTAATGCAATGTTTAAGACTTGTCAAGAAAAAAGTTATAAAATCTTTGCTGCGAGGGTGGCTACTTTTGATCGTTCGCCTTTCTGGAGAGTGATATGACCTGATAGGTCGTATTCTTTAAACTTCTCAACAGCATAGGTTAAGCCGTTAGATGTTTCGTCGATGTAGATATTATCAATTTGTTCGATATCCCCAGTAAGGATGATTTTCGTTCCATCTCCAACACGAGTTAAAATAGTTTTTAATTCATGTCTCGTAAGGTTTTGTGCTTCGTCAATGATAATAAAAGCGTTTGTAATAGAGCGACCTCGAATATAGGTAATCGCCTCTATTTCAATAACACCTTGATCGAAGTAGGTTTGAACCATGCTTCTATCATTTCCCATGAGGAACTCCAAATTGTCTTTGATAGGCATGAGCCATGGTTCCATTTTCTCTTCTAATGTACCGGGTAAAAAGCCTATATCCTTACCGAGGGGCTGAATTGGACGAGACACTATAAGTTTTTTATAAAGTGATTTCTCGCCTAATACCTGCTCTAATCCTGCTGCTACTGCTAACAGAGTTTTACCAGAACCAGCCTGACCGATAAGGGATACTACTTCAATATCTGGATCCATCAAGAGTTCAACCGCAAAGGTCTGCTCCTTATTTCTGGGTGTGATATCCCAGATAGGTTCTGCCTTGTATAATTTTCGCAAAGGTTCTGTATAAGAATCGAACCTAGCTAGTGCTGTCTTTTTATCGTTAGAGTTGCAGACAAGCATGATGTATTGGTTTGGATAGAGTTTTACTTCTTCTTTATCCGCAAAGATATCTTCACCGGAATAGAAGGTGTCAATTGCTTGTTCATCAACTAAATATTTTTGTAATCCCGTGAAAACATCGTCTTTTGTATCTACGGCATCTCCTGCCACATAATCTTCACAAAGAAGACCGAGTGCATCACATTTAACGCGCATATTGATGTCTTGTGAGACAACAATAACCTTTTTCCTTTTATACGCTGCTTTTTCTGTTAGGGCTGTACCGATGATCTGGTTGTCTGGGATGGATAGATCAAAATCGGTTGGGCATGCCTCTGGGTCGTAATGCTTTACAAACAGTTTTCCCTTGTTTTCCCCCAATTTGACACCTTTGAATAGGCTTCCTTTGGTTCGGTATACATCAAGGATACGAATAATGTGTCGGGCGTTGAAACCTACACCGTCTTGCCTGACTTTGTTTTTATCAATTTCATCTAAAACCTTGAGTGGAACTATAATATCGTTGTCACCAAATTGCTTAAGGCAGTTCGGGTCGCTTAAATAGACACAAGTGTCTAATACAAATGTTTTTTTCACAGGATTACCTCGTGTTATAAATACTCGCGCAATATATTAAAGTTTAAACTTTTTTAAAACTACTTAAAGTATGTGTAAAAGAGCATTCCATATAGTAGCACTATACTTGTTTAGTCTTTCAGCATTTTCTTGTGTTGCTACAAATCTTGATTTTTCAAGAGATGCCCGTGATACATTTGTCAAAATAAAACAGTCCGTTGTTATTACGGCTTGTAATCCAGAAAACCCTGCCGAATGTTTATCGAAAGAATCTAGATCAAGTGGATCTGGCGCTGTTGTTATGCGAACAAATGCTGGATCTTATGTATTAACTGCTGGTCATGTTTGCTCTTTCGAGCGTGAGATGGAAATAGCCTCCTCTGTTGGGGCTGCTCGAATTGATGTTGAGATGAAATCTGTTAATTTTAAACTTGGAGAATATGTTTCTGATATTATAAACATTGATACCAATATCGACACTTGTATTTTATTCGCCCATAACCTCTTTACAACCAAGGTAGCAAAAATAGCAAGTTCTTCCACCAAGGTAGAACCGGGTGAAAGAGTTTATAACGTTGCTGCTCCTGTAGGCATCTTCTATCAAGATGTTGTCCCCCTGTTAGAAGGCTTCTTTATGGGAGATAGAGATTTAAGGGCTTATTATTCTATTCCTGCCATGGGTGGTAGTTCTGGTTCTCCTATCTTTAACAAGGATAGTGAAATCATAGGAATGATCCACTCTGTTAATATTTATTTTCCAGTTGTTTCTGTCTCTCCACCAAAAGATCTATTGAGAGAGTTCATAATTAGAAGTGTTCGTATGGGCGAGGAAAGAAGATTAAATAAAAATAATCAGGGATCTAAAAATGTAAATAAAACCCTTTGGGAAACCCTAGGCTTGTCCAAGCCATCAAAAATGAGCAATATAAATTTAAATCTTTAGTATCGAGAGGGGGAGTCGAACCCCCACACACGCTTTAGTGCGGCAGATTTTAAGTCTGCTGTGTCTACCATTCCACCATCCCGACATATCATTTACACACTATAAAACAAAACATTTTAAAAGTCAAGAAGTTATTTTAAAATATAAAAGACTTTAATAATACATTTTAATACTTACTATTAGAAAAGGAATTTTAGAATGTAGTTAGGGCATTATGATATCAATAGGATTATTTATATATATATTAGCGCTCCACTATCTAGGAGATTTTATTCTCCAACCCTACTCTATGTCCATAAAGAAATCTGAAAGCCCTCTAATGATGTTTTATCATGTTTGGATCTACAGTATCACTCTTTATATAGGCTTACTTTTCTTTGTGAATGTGGAATATGCTTTAAAATTCGCAGGTCTTAATTTTATTTTTCATTATATTATCGATTACTTGACCAGTAGAGTTATTTCAGAAAACTCCTCCAATTTGCTGTTGGATCCCGATGTTAAAAAGCCCATACACAAACGGCTAAAACTTTGGGGTCCAATCAGCCTTCTTGGATTTGATCAACTTCTACATCAAGCATCTCTACTAATCGCTTGCTACATACTGGCTTAAATAATAGAAAGGGTTTTCTGTAATTTTTCAAGCTCTTGCAAGGTATATCTACTGATGTTATCTTGTACAAGAAATAGATATTTGCTATCAATAGTGCTCTCACCCAAATTCCATACCGGTACAATACCTAATTTATCACACATTTCCATTTCTTTTTTGGGGGTACTGGATGTAGAACGAGTTCCTCCGTTTCCAAAGAAGTCTGGCTTTACCATCTCCAATGCAGAGCAAACTGTGCCGTCAAGGTCGTCAAAACCTATGACTTCTGATATAAATGAAAGGTCTTGTAAAAGGATTTGTCTATGTTCAAATGACATGAACAAATAACCTCTTTTTTTTAAGATCCACTTATCACTATTTAAAGCAACGATTAGATCACCATGATTAGAGGCTTCTTTTAAGAGTTGAATGTGTCCGATATGGAGTGGGTCGAATGCCCCACTGACTAAGATCTTTGTTTTCATGGGGTGACGATATCATCGATAAGTCCATATTTTAAACACGTCTTTGCATCCCACCATAAATCTCTCTTTAGTATTTGGGAAAGCTTTGTTTTTGGTACTTTGGTGTGTTCCTCATAAATACCAATGATTTTCTCCATCAATAGTTCGTTGTTCTTCATGTCATCTTTCATAGCCTCAAACTTACCCCACATGCCGGAGGAAAGCTGATGGATCAGCATAAAAGCATGTTCGTGCATCAATCGTTGATCAGCAACAACGCTCATAATAGTTGCAGCAGAAGCAGCGCAACCATCGATAACAGAAACTATCGGAACTGGACTGGTCTTAATATAATCAACACTGGAGAAACCAGCAAATACAGATCCGCCATAAGAGTTAATATGTAGGTATATTTTGGGGGGAGAATCAAGCTTGTATAGTTGCTCAATATTAGCCATTTTTTGACCTGTGCTAACCAGCAGCTTGTTAAGATTTAAATTATCTTGCCGTGTTACTCCGGAATAAAAATAGATCTTGTTGAGATCTGCAAATACTCTGCTGTCGTCTGATCCACCTGCTGCCATGGCTGGTCCTTCATGTTCTTGATCGTCTTTTTCGTCTCGTGCTTCTAAATGCCAGTATTTGTTCATAATAGTCTCCTCGTTGCTTGGCTATAATACATAAGTATGCACAAATATTAAATTAATTAAAAAAATGGTACGCCAGAGAGGACTCGAACCTCTGACCTACGGCTTAGAAGGCCGCCGCTCTATCCAACTGAGCTACTGGCGCATATAGAACATTATAAAACTAAACGCCAACCTTTGACGGTTTGGTCAAACTTTTCCATATCTCTTTCTAGCACAGAAAGGTAATACCAAATGTATACATATCTTGCTAAGTCTTGGATTGATTTGCCTCCTAATACTATGCCGAACTGATGGTTATCATCACCCGAATGAATAAAATTAAAAAGGTATTGTTCTGTTCTCTTTCCGACTTGTATTGCTAGGTCTCTACCACTCTCGTGGCATGTCTTACAATGAGTTGTCCAATGATTTGATTTTGTTGATGTGATAGACCAGTCTTGGGCTTGCACAGAGAATGGAAGGAGCAAGAATACTAATAGTAGTATACTACTTTTTAGACGGCTTTGACTTTTTCGGAGGTTTTTCATTTTCAATGTCTCTAGTTTTAACGACGAAAGGTTTAGAATTGTTAGTAATAGACAATCTTTTAACCTTTACCTCGTGTGTTGTTTTGACTAGTTCTTCTCTTTTAGCATTTGCTTCTTCATAAGAAACGAACTTTGCAACACTTTTCCAAGGTCTCCCTTGCTTTACTTCTTCAGACATTATAACCTCTTTTTACTTTAATTTCAAGAACTTTTTCAATTCTTCTATTCTTTTCTTTGGGGATTTAAGACCGCCGACAATTGTATAAGCGACTAGTTTTTCTCTATCTGGATCTTCGTAGATACCACGGTGAATGATTGCGCCACCAGTCAAAGCAGCCAGCGTATCAAAGCCATATTCGATATTATCCATTAGACCGGGAACAGTTTCATAAAGTTCAGTTCCACCTACAATGATAGAAGCCGCACCTTTTGCTGTTGTGAGATCAAACCCACTAGCAAGAAGGGTCTTTTCCAAATTGTTGCGAAGACCAAGAGAAACAGAAGTTGGGCTTTCGGGATCTTTAATCGTTGTAGCGCCGAAGATCATACAACCTGCTGTCTTCATAATACTATCGTAGTCTGCTGGATCAAACACTGTGTAATCAGAGTTTTTGGTGCAGAGTAGATTAAAGATATGGAAGAGACCGGCAACTGTATTATTCAGTGTTGGCCAGAATTGCTTAACTGTTAGTCGAGGATACAACTTTTTAATTTTCTCATTATCGATAATAATCAAAGGAGCAAAGTTCCCTGCTTCAGCGCCCTTACATAATTCAGTCATTCTGTTGTATGAGTTCTCAGCCACAACTGGGGAAGCGCATTCTCCACTAGTTGGAAGGGAGGCAATTACACCAACTCTTTCGTTTGGATTCTCAATACCAATGTATGTGAAGTATCTCTTCGCAATATCCAAAAGAGTTGTTACGCTTCCGCCACCAGTTCCGCCACCAACTCCAGCACAGATGATGATTCTATCGATTTTGGTTCCGAATACTTCTTTATATTTATTAAAGATTTCTTGGCTTCTATCTTCGAAAGCCCTCTTTGATACTGAATGATCTTTTCCAGCGCCGGAAGCACCTTCATAGACCAAATGGTGTTTGTGATTTTCTGGTAATCCTAAGTGATTTAAATCAGACTTAGCTAGATTGAATGCGATGGTCTTACGATAGCCGAGATCAAAGAAAGCTTTAGCCATTCTACCTCCACCTTGACCAGTACCAACAATGCCATAACGAATCGCTCCGCCGGAATCATCTTCAATACTATCCATTTGAGATTGTTCAATCTCATCGATATCGATGTCTTCGATGTCCAACGTTGGTAAATTTAAGTCACTCATTTTATAGATCTCCTAAGTTGTTAGCTAACGAGAGTAAATAGTTGTACATATTTTTCTTTTCGTATTTCAACTTCTGTCGCCTTAGTCTTCTGTCAAAAACCTTTTTGAATTTTAACACTGATTTAGCATAATTTAAACCACTTTTGTTTTTATTATCACCCTTGCAACGAAACCCAGCGTTGTATCCGCAGAGTCCGGTCGACTTATTCCCCTTTCCATACTTGTGGATCCAATAATTTAGTTTCTTAGCACCTGTTTTGATACCAATTACTGGGATTTGTAGGTCTTTACACGATAATTTGGGGTTTTTTGTGTATTTTGGAAGAACTTGCATGATACCACAGGCATTTCCGCTGCTTTTTGACTTAGTTGTCCATCTACTCTCAACCCTACCGACAGCAACAATTAGGGAAGAATCTAGGTCATAGTCACTAGATAATGAGGAAATAAGGGCAGAATTCTCGCATATAGCATCATAATTGTGCATATTTAAAGAAATAGCGGTTAAACAGATTAGGATAGAAGAACTAAACATATATTTTCTCTTTATTTTGAGTGTTTATCGGCAATTGAGGCAGCAGCAAAAGCATGTGGTTTTATTCTACATTCATACCCAGAACCTTTCACATAACCTACTAACATTTTAGCTAGATGGCTAGTTCCTTCATCATTCTCTTGTGGGCTAATGTCTAGATGTAGTTCTAATTTAGCAGTAGATACTTCATTCATAATATTATTAGCTAGGTTAATAGTCTTTTCTGCTTCTTTAATCATTCTTATACTAAGTTCAGGAAACTTATCCTTGGTTATTTTAGATTTAGTAAAGAAGTATCTACCACCTTGTTGTTTATCTGCTCCGTATAAGCAAATAGCAGTAGCAAATATACAGTAGTCTTTTATAAAGAAAGAATCAGTACCTAGATATACAGTACCATTTAATAAAGTATGTTTTCTTATAAGATATATAATTTCTTTAAAAGAGATGTTATCATTAGAACCTGTGTTCCAGTTTGTTTTGTTCATTACCTTAACTAGTTGTTAGTGTTTTAGAGGGTAGCATGGAAAAACCTAAAAGTCAAATTAAAAATGAAGAAAGATCAAAAAAAGAAGAAAAACTACAGTGTTATAAGGAAACTACGGAGAGAAGGTAAACTTCCAGAAGAAATGGAAATCTTCGTTTCTAACCTTCCATTAGAAGACCTAATTGCTTTGAAGTTAGAGATTGCCAGCAAACCAATCAGTGGTAAATTATTTGGTATACCCATATGGAAATCGATGCCTAATATTGTTAGGGATGCTGTTTTGAAAACTGCTCTCTCAGTATGTAAAACAAGGTCTGAGGCTGCTAGTTTTATTGGTATCAGGGCAGATAAATTAGATCTATTATTAAAAAAATACAATACTGTCGACTTTTTTGAAGAAAGTGATTGACATATTATAATATACGTGTATAGTTATAGTAGACTGTTTCATTAAAAGACGATATAAACAGCCCTATAATAACTCAGGGACAGCACCTTCCATGCCCTTAACGAAGGGGATAAATTTTGAAGAAGGGATAGCATGACGGCACTGCGAGATCTCCGTTCGTTTTTTAATTATTAACTCCCTCGTCGGTAAATATGGCGAGGGAGTTAGATCTTTGAAAATTTGGGGGTGTACAGGTTTCGACTAGGTGTGGAAACTAATATGTGCAAGGCAGAGGGCAGCGACGGTCTCTGTAAAAACGCTGAACTTAATAAGTGCTAATACTAACACTTACTTTGATTACGCACTAGCTGCTTAATCGGGGGGAGCCATCCCTTCTAAACAAAAATGGCGTTTAGGTTTCTTATTTCCTTAAAGAATAAGTGGTGCGGAACCGGCTTTCGTTCGGGAAATAAAATGTCTGTGTTTATTTCTTACTACTTTACAGACTAACCTTGTGAATGACATATTAACGGATATATTTAGGACGGGGGTTCGATTCCCCCCACCTCCACCAACTTTAACATTTTATTAACTATTTACCATTATGAACAATATAAACAAAAACTGGGCGGAATTCCTTATAAATGAGGGCGGATTATCAAAGATTAGGCAGGACATGTCTGACTTTGACACAGCCTTTATTACAGCATTTCGTGGCGATATAAACGACAAATCTATGTGTGTTTATTCTCCCCCCTCTGAAGAAGAACTCTCTGAGAGAGGCAAGATGGGCAAAAGAGGCGAGAGTAACAAAAGAAATAACAGAGAACTCTCAGCCTTCCTTCTTAGTCAGGGCTATGGTATCAAGAATGTTCAGGGTTCCTATATTGAGAACTTCGGTTCATTAGATCCAAAAAAGATCCCCAGAGAAGTTAAAGAAGCAAGTTTTTTCGTTACTAACTTAAAAGATGACCCGGAGTTTGCCGAGCAGATTATTAATCTTGGAAAAAGATTCTGTCAAGATTCAGTCATTATTGTTCCAAAAGGCGAGGAAGGCTACATCTACGGAACAAACAAAGGTGAGTACCCCGGCTTAGATCAAGTAGAAACTGTTGGTAAATTTGCCGGTGGTGAAACTGGTGAGTTCATGTCTCGCACTAATAGCAGACCCTTTGTTATGAAAGAGGATGAAGAAACCAAAACATATGAAGATTATCCCGGTAAGCAACGCCAAGCAATCAAGATAATGGCCAACAGGGTTGGTAAAGAAATCAACGGAATGCTTAATGAAGCAAATCTGGAAGATTATGATAAAGGCGGCAACATCACTCTATATCATTATGCTCCAGTAAATGCTGATGAAATTATAATTGACCCTTCCAGATTTGGAAAACAAAGTTATTCTAGAAGAGAAAAAGAAAAGTCTTCTTATCCTCGTTCATTCTTTTATGTGAACTTGGATCAAGCAGAAAATCAAGTCACACCGGGAAAAACACTTTTTTCCCTTGAATTCCCCACAAATATGTTGTATAATGTTAAAGAAGATCCGGATGGATTGGTAGATACCATTAAGCACCCAACTTATGGCTTTAGAAATGATGTCGAATGGACTGAACTTTTTGAGACAATAAGTAAAGACTATAGCGGTGCTTATTATTCTACCACATCTATCGATATTGTGGTCCTTTTTGAGCCAGTTAAAGCGAACAAGGTAGAGTAAAAATGCAAATTGGAGACTACGTAAGGCAAGAATATAGCGGTATTCTACGTCTTGGTAAAGTGAAAGAAGTTGTAGAAGGTAAAGAGAATGATGGTTGGTTATATGTGATGGTAGATTGGGTAGATGATGAAAAATACGAATCATCGGTAGCATGGAAAGAAGAAGTGCGTAAAGAGTCATACCACCAAGATCTATGGAGAATTGACAACGTTCAGAGAATAGATATTAACAAAACCATCCAAACTCTGCTAAAATTATCTAAAATGTAATGCGGAGTAGCTCAGTTGGTAGAAGCACCTGACTGTTAATCAGGGTGTCGTAGGTTCGATCCCTACCTCCGCAGCCGCACAAGGTCTTATAATGAAACAATACACACTTAGAAATGGCAATAATGGGCAAGAAGTTGTAAAATTACAACATTCTTTAGGAAATCTAGTCGCAGATGGAGATTTTGGACCCGCCACTGAAAGATCAGTTAAGGAATACCAAACCGCCCATAGCCTAGTATCTGATGGCATAGCGGGTCAAAAAACACTAGAATCACTCGAAATCCCGGTAATTATGGGAGTAGATCTAAGCAGACACAACGGAACAGTTGATTTTAGAACATTAGCTAATGCTGGTGTTAAATATGCTTGGGTTAAGTATACAGAAGGTACCACCCACACCAATCCCGGCTATAAAGAAAAAGTAAGATTAGCAAGAGAAGCGGGAATTGCGGTCGGTGGCTATCATTTCTCCCGACCCGATACAAATGCTAGCCCAACCGATGCGGCAGAAGAGACACTCAACTTCCTAGGCGCATTATCAAAAGTTGGCTTTTATAAAGGGGACTTACTGCCCGTATTGGACGTTGAAGCAGGTATGAAGACAGATGATGTCTATAACACAGAGTGGGTGTTAAAATGGCTTTTAGCTGTGGAAAAAGCTTTGGGTGTAAAACCGATTGTATATACAGGTAAATGGGCTTATGATATGTATCTTAAGCATGGAAATAAGGATGAGTTAGAGATTATTTCACAATATCCTCTTTGGATTGCCTCTTATAACGAGGGAACAGAGCCGGAAAGAATGCCTGATCTCTGGAAAGAGTGGACTATCTGGCAATGGACTGGATCTGGGGCAGTTCCGGGTGTTGTTGGAAAATGCGATATTAATTGGTGTGCCGGTGGGATGTTACCTTCTGTT
>ENA-ORXF01000606-ORXF01000606.1-marine-metagenome-genome-assembly--contig:-NODE-606-length-25383-cov-4.610764_pt1 | contig 25383 bp, 31 predicted proteins | sample MGYA00237864_ERZ511476 | MGnify/ENA primary metagenome ERZ511476 (study PRJEB26306, sample SAMN06343908) | marine metagenome | isolation source: coastal waters | place: Atlantic Ocean: West Antarctic...
GATACGGTTGGGGGTGCTATCGACAACACAGGTAAGGTTATTGACCAGTTATCGAATAAACCGGCCCCTCCAAGTGCCTTTGAGCAATCGATAGCTTCGCTCGAACAAGCTCCCGGCGCTGAATCAAGTTTCTTTGAGAAAGCCGGTGACTTCATGACCCGTGGCGGTGATACTCAGTCCGCAGTTGATGCGGTGAAAAATGCGGCTTATGATGAAAAGTACCTGAGTCTGGCAGGTACGAGCATGTCCGACACCGTTAAAGAGCGTTTAGCACTGAAAGCAATGGCAGATGCAGGACCCGGCATGTTAACTAGATTTGGTCCAAGTGCTCTTGCCGGAACCGCCTTAATGGGTGCTACAGGAATGTTTAAAGTACCGCCTATTGACGACCTTACTCTTGTTGATACAAACGACGACGGTTCAATGGTCACAGGGTCGGACATCGTCAACAAAGACAAAGCAAAGTACATGCTTGCTGACTTAGGCTCTAATATCTACGATCCTTACAACGTTGGCCCTGCTGACGCAGTAGAGGCCGAAGAGGAAGAAGTTGAGGAATCAGGTTACGGTTATGATCCTTTAAATCCGGATAGCGTTTTTGATAGACCCTACGTCGGTGTAGCTGACGGCGGTGAGATATTCCCACGAAGAAATGGTGGAATAATGCCGGATGAGGGCGTACCAGATGAAGATAGTGTACGCGCCATGCTCATGCCCGGTGAATTTGTAATGACAACTGATGCTGTAAAAGGATTAGGTAATGGTAACGCTCAAAAAGGCATACAAAACATGTACGATGTAATGCGGAACTTAGAGCGTAGAGGGAGGGCAATGGCATAATGGCTACTGAAACTACCCAAACGATTGTACGCGAAGCGCCCGATATTGAGGCTTATAAAATTGGCCTCCTTGAATCCGCTAAAACCCTAGCAAACCAAAGCGTTGGTATGAAAGTACCTGCGACGGATGCTCAGGGTAACCCAGTATTAGATGCTCAGGGTAATCCCACCTTTGCACAAGAAACATACTTAGATGCGGAAGGTGTCGAACAATCCAGAGACGTTAGACAGCTACCTAGACAAGAGGTTGCAGGGCAAGACGCTCTGCAAACTCAAGCGTATGACTTAGCTAAAGAAGGTGTGGGCGCATACAAACCCTATGTTGAAGGCGCAGGGTACACCATGGGTGACTCGGTTGCCGCGCTAGGTGGAAAGTTTAACGAAGAAACAGGTCAGATGGAAGGCGGCATAATGCAAGATGCCCAACCTTTCCAAAGAGACGCCAACACCTTGATGGCAGGTGCCGCGACTAACGCCGCCGCTCAAGTTGGCGCAGGTCAAACCGGTATTGCAAACGCAATGAGCCGTGGCATAGCTGATACGGGTAAAGGCCAAGCAGGGTTAGCAGAAGCGGCCCTCGGCGCACGGACCATGGCTAATCAAGGCATGACCGATCAATTAGCGGCGTATGACGCTATACCCGGTCAGATTGCACCTGCTCAAGAAGCAATGTCACAATCTGGGGTTATGGCTCAAGATGTAGCTAAAGCTTCTAGGGAAGGCGCAACTAATGTTACTCAAGGGTTAGCAGAACAACTAGCTTCGGCTACCAAAGGCAGTCAACAAGCGGCGGCAACGGGCGCTCAAGAAGTTTTAACTTCGGCTCGAGCGGCAGAGGGTCTTACAGACCTTGCGGCAGACCAATCTCGCCAACAAGCGGCTACCGCGCAACAGGGTTTAGCTGACGCATCCGCCGGTGGTTTAGGCGCATATGCTGATGCCATGAAAGGCGTTAATCAAGTCTCTCAAGCGGCTCAAAGTATACAAGATCAAACTAGAACAGGCAGTTTAAACGCCGCTCAACAAGGTATTTCGCAACTAGCGGATACTACGCAAGCTTACGATCCGGCCTCCGCCGGCGCGTACATGAACGAGTACGAAGATGCCGCTGTACAACAAGCACTAAAAGACGTTCAAAGAGCCGGTGACATTCAACAGCAAGGTAATCGTGCTAATGCCGTAGGTGCAGGCGCTTTTGGTGGTTCTCGTAGTGGGATCATGGAAACTGAAACTGCTCGTAATACGCTTGAACAACAAGCTCGAACAGCGGCTCAGATGCGTCAACAAGGCTTTGAAAGCGCGGCCACACGTTCGCAACAAGGCTTTGAACAGCAACAAGCTAGAGCGCAAACCGCCGCTCAAGCAACTGGACAGCTAGGTCTGTCTGCTGAAGAATTATCGTCTAAAGTTGGTATGCAGTCTCAAGGCTTGCAACAACAAGGTGCTCTTGCCGGCGGACAAATGGGTCTATCTGCAAATCAGCAAGCCGGCGCAAATGCCGCGCAGGCGGGACAGATGGGTATGTCTGCGGAACAAATGGCGCAACAAGGTGCTATACAAGCCGGACAGCTTGGTGTTTCGGCAGGTCAAGCCGCAGGTCAAATGGGTCTGTCTGCGCAAGCTCAAGCCGCGCAAAATGCTCAAGCGGTAGCTCAACAAGGTATGTCTACCGAACAATTAGCGGCTCAAACAGGTCTTAGTGCCGCCGCGACTACCGGACAGATGGCGCAACAAGCGGGTCAATTAGGACTAGCCGGTGCTCAAACGCAAGCAGAAATCTCTAACCGTGCGGCTCAACAAGGTATTGGAGCGGAGCAATTAGCCGGTCAACTGGCAGGACAGTATGGTCAGATGGGTCAAGGTCTTGCCGCTCAAGGTATTGGAGCCTCTCAAACAAGTGCTAATTTAGGTCTGCAAGGCGCTGAATTGTCGGGTAGAATGGGTGAAGGCATTGGTAATCTTGGAGCGCAATATGGTCAGCTTGGTACACAAGTAGCCGCCGCCCAAGGTGATGCCGCGCTACGTCAAGCAAGTCTTGGTGCAGAGCAACAAAGGTTACAACAATCGGAACAAGGCTTCCTGTTTGATGTTGGTAAGACACAACAAGCTCAAACTCAGGCAGAAATGGAAGCAAAACGTGCGTCAGATACAGCACAGTTGTACGAACCTTATCAGCGAGTTGGTTTCCTCTCAGATATTTACAAAGGGGCTCCATCTTCGCAATCTTCAATTACAAGTTCCACGGCTCCGGGCGTTTCTTCAGCGCAATCTATGCTCGGATTAGGTATTGCAGGTCTTTCTGCGGCAGGTGGCGCGTCTAAAGCGGGGTTATTCGGATGATGAACAGAAGTGTAATGGGTAGACAAATGTTTCAGGAAGGCGGAATGGCTATGCCTGATCCGATGGCCGAAGCGATGCCTATGGACCCTGCAATGGGCGCAAATCCAGAACCCCCTAGTAATCTAGATGAGAACATGGTCAACGAAGCGATGATGGCCGCCTCACAAGACTTTGGTAGCCTCGATGATGTCGATGATTATGAAGGCATGATCAATGCTATTCGTGGTGATCAAGCTCCGATGGCCGAGAGAGTCAATGAATTAGCTGATATGGTTGGATTAGAAGACGCGCAACAGACGCCAGATTCTGTTGTTGCCCTGATACAGCCCGTTATGCTCCTTAATAGTATGGACCAAGGTATTGGAAGCATTGCCGAAGGCGTTATGGATACCGAAATGTCAGGCGACATGACCGGTGGCATTATGTCCACGGTTAATATGGAACCACCTATGGACCCTGCTATGGCGCAACCTATGCCTATGGACCCGGGAATGGATCCGGGAATGGGAATGCCTATGGAAATGGGGGTTGGTAACGAGCCGCCTGTAAATTTTAGACAAGGGGGTGCCGTCCAATACTTCGCTCCAGAAAACGAAGAAAGAGTAGTTCAACCCGGTTCCTTAACGGCAAATTTCGCAGAGCGGCAGGAGTTGTACAATAGTTTAATTCCACCGCAATCGTATGACGAATCTGATGCACAACGTCAACGAGAAATGACGCAAGCTCAAATGCTTTTTGATGTAGCCGGAACGGCTTTAGCTTTTGCTACGCCCGGTTCGACTCAAATGAGTCCTGCTCAACGATTAGCCGAAGCGGCTACCGAAACTCAGTTATTTGATAAAATCGGTGCTCGAGCACAAAATCAAATGGACTCGGAAAAAGCTCGTAAGAACAGCATGCGCGACGAAAAAATGAAAATGGACTTGTTGGCGCTTCAAAGTGCAGAAGGAATGACTACCGCACAAGCTAAAGCTCGGGCAGACTTGGCGGGTAAAGTAAGTGATGCTGTTAACTATATAAATCTAAAAACCAACGAATTTAAAACGGTTCGTAAAGGTTCCACTGCCGAAAATGAACTTTTAGAAAATTCTGATTTTGTTTTAACCGGACCAAGGTCTCAAACTAAAGCTCCGGGTGTGAAACTTAATCTTATAAACCTTGAATCTCCAAGCGGCGAGAGAGTTTCAGTACGCTCGGATGATGTAACCCAAATTGACGGATTTTTAGAGGATGGTTATACGGAAATAACTACCGCTTCTTCAACCTCCGCTAGACCTAGTTCGAGAATTAGATTTATTACGGATGCGGATCGTTTGGCGGCATATGCTGAAGGAACTTTAGACCAAAGTGAAACTGCTCAATTTGAACAGATGGTTGTAGAGATGCAGATTCCGTCAAAAGAAACCGTCGACGGAACGACCATTAGCCGCCCTGCGATGCCTTTGTCTAGGTCTGTTTTAGATGCAATACGGACTCGTAAAAACAACGGTATTCCAACGGCTGACTTTAACATACCTGTTATAAAGACAAGTGTGCCTGCCGCTTTGGCCGATATACGAAACCAACCCGATAAGGCATCACGGATCACGGCTTTTGAGCAGTATAGAAATAGAAAAACTGGAGTCTTACCGCGTAATCTTTTAAATACACCTGAATTTAACGCCACGTTATTGGATGAATCGGGTGCCACGGACCTGTCTTCACCTTCTTGGAAGATGGTTCCTACTCAAATTTATAACGAGACGGTTAACTATGATGCCGCCCGGGGCTTAGGCACGGTATATGACCGCGCTAGTGCGTATTTTGGTGAGGTGGCAAGAGATGTTAGCGGTAGTGGACGCGTGAGCCCGGAGGGTCTAATGACTTACCAAGCGGACATGGACTTTAAAGCTTTAAAATTACAAACTTTAGGCGTTTTAGCAAACGCTGTGACAGACGGTCGCGTTTTGAAAACGGTACAAGACCAAATAAACGATGTTTTATCTCCATTAGAACCCGGTGTTTTCAAGTTTGACGCCAAAGCTAACGCGGCAATAAAATCAATTGGAGGTCAATTATCAATGTTGTTTGATCGTCAAGCGAAAATTCTTCCAGAGTATGGTGGGAACCCTAAAAACTATTCGGATGCACAAATCCGTGACGCACGTCTAACGGCAAGCCAACTTCGCGGTTTATTGGCCGAATATGTTCAATTTGGCACAGCTATGGACAATTTCTTAGGTGGTTCGCAAGGCTCAGGCGGATCTACGTTAGGTCAACCCGGTCTTCAAATCCAAAAGAATGCACTTTACAAAATGGCTAGAAATAACCAAGGAGGTCGTTAAATGAGTTCTTTAGACCTACTTGACCCGTTGGTTGATCCAGATGACGACACCGTTGTAGTTTCTAATTCCGCAGAAGAAGAACAAGACGCTTTATTTGACGCCATGGATGTAGATAACGCTACCCCTGACTTTGATGAAGAGGACGATGTAATCGCGGAAAAGATGCCTCCCCTGTACTCTTTTGGTGATAAAGCATTATTTAATCAACAACTTGAAGAGAAAGGTCTGGAAGGTGTTACTAGAGATGTTGTGCAAATGGCAAAAGCACAACTGTCTCACTTAAATTTTACTTATGACGATTTGAGAGATGGTTCTGCGGATGTTCTAGACTATCTTCGTCCGGAGGATGAATTACCTACTCAAACTCGTGCTATGACGGATGAAGCTATTCTTGCGTTGTTTACAGATTTAGAAGATTACGGAAAGTATGATCCGCCTAAGCAAAAAAGAAATGATGACGGGACCTTGGCGTTTGATGAACAAGGTGAACCCATAAACGAAAGACAAAGTTACAATCTATCTGCTATTGCAGGTGGTGGAAAAAGAGCGGCTGTACCCGCAGGTTTTATGGCTATTGGTGGCTGGCAAGGTGCTCGACTTGGGGCCAGCGCATACGCGGCAAAGTTTCCTAGAACGGGAAACAGGGTGTTAGATGTTGGCGGTAAGGCCGTTGCGGCTACCCTAGGTGCTGTTGTGGGGTCAGGTGTATTAATGTATCCGGCGGCCGTAATTAACGAGTGGCTTTTTGAAGAACCCGATCCTATTGTAGTACCTAGTTTGCAAGCCGCCTATAACGCCGGGCAATCTACAACTTATGGGATTAGTTTTTTAGCTAGTCCTTGGGTCGGCACAAAGTTAGCGGCAAAGCCTTTAAATGAAATTTTTAATTCTGCAAAAACATTACAACAATTTAAAAGTGTTGCTTCTAGCAAATATTCGCCAGATGAAGCTACGGCAATTTACGGTAAAGCCCTTGTCGACGCCGCGTTTAAGGCCCGAGTAAAACAAGATGCTAAAGGAACTATTAGAAAACGAGTAACCCCTGACCTTACAAAAGGTCCAACCGCTATGCGCATAACCGACACGCTCACACGTGGCGGAGAAAAAGCTATGCAGTATGGCCGAGATAACCCTGCAAGCTTTTTAGGAATGGAAAGCGTAGCGGCGGTAGGTTTTGGGGCCGCCGCGTATCAAACTGAAAAGTTATTTCCCGGGAATGAATTTGCACGGTTTGCGGGCGAATTAATTTCTCCTGTACCGTCCGTTATGGTAGTAAAAGCAGTAACGGGAACAACCCGCGCCGCCTATAACGTCGCTAAAAGTGCTTTGAGCGGAGACTTGTTAACTCAAGCAGGGGGCCTACGGTCAGAAAAACTTCGCCTAGAGGCGGGACAAAGAATATCAGACGAATTACGGGACAGTCCGGAGTTCACGGGAATGGGTGACGACAGCGAGCAAGCTTTATCTGAAGCTCTCGATGCTTTACTTATGTTTCGTGACGTTGGAAAAACGGCGTCTAGAGTTTTAGGTGATGCGGATTCTCCCTTAGCCCCTGCTGTAGAAAGAATAGAATCTCAACTTAGCACTCGATCTCAAGAATTATCGGTTGCTACAGAACAAGGACGTGAACAATTTATTGCAGATTCCAAAGAAGCTATCCTTAAACTTCGTGAAACAAATACTCCCGAAGGCATGCAGTTGGCGGCCTCTATTGAACAACGCGTTGTGGAAGAAGAAATTATTGATCAACTTGAAATAGCTAATACTAACTTTGTAGCCGCTACGACAAGGTTGTTTGGAAATGAAAGTGACGCCCCTCAAGACGCGGAACTTGGAAAACGGTTTTTTGACTTACAATTACGCATAGTCGCCGGATTAAAGGCCCAACGCGACCAGTTGTGGAAACAAGTACCTGATTTTGATGTTAAAACTTTTAGTTTAAAAGACGGAACTAAAGTAAAACAACCAAATTCTCTTACTATTTTTAATATCCCGGTCAAAGAAGGCGGGTTAAAGTTTAGTAGTTTGGGTGGCGAAGCGGATTTTAATACCATATTAGGTAAATACAAAGACGACTTTGCTTTAATGGATGAGTACTTTAATCCTTCCGGACAAACAGATGTGGATGGAAATTTTGTTGAAGGCGCATTAGATAACGTTCCAGATTTTCCTGTTCAGTTCAGTAGATTGCGTGAAATGTACTCTCACTTTAAAGGTTTAAAAGCAGATCGCGAAAAAAATAACGTTATGGACCCTATGGCTTCACATATTGGTAGCTTAATAAAAGCTCTTGATCAAGACATGAATGGTATGGATGCGGACGGCATTTTCTTGACTCCGGAAGGGAAAATAGTACCTATTAAAGAATTTAATCGTGAACAATCTAGTATTGTACAAGCATACTTAAAAGCTAAATCGTACACTTACGGCATGCATAATGTAATTTCTAGAACTTTTATTTCGGATTTTTCTAAACAAAATTCGGCACGTGGCATGGTTCTTGATCCGTTAGACGCGGTCAACGCGGTTAAAAAAGGTGATGATATTCCGCTATCTCGTCTAAATCAAATGCAAAACGCCGCAGACTTTATAACGGCAAAAAACATTACGGTCCGAAATGTAGAGGAACCTTTAGAAGACATAACCCGAATTAGTTATTTTAACAAAAGCACGGGACAACAATTTAATGATGTTCCATATGATTCGGAAGCGGTAAGTTTAGAATTAAATGAGGTCTTGGAGTTAATTATTCGAGATGCTCGTAAAAACATTATGATTAATAAAACAGACCCTTTAACCGGCGAAACAATAAGAACAGTTGACCTTGCAAAATTACAAAAGTATAAAGAAAGGGCCAACAGTGAACAATTGTTTGCTATTTTTCCGGCATTAGCTAGGGATTTAGATAGTGTTGAATCGGCTCAAGTATTAATGAACCAGACCCGAGTAAACAACAAAGCGTTGCAAAACTCCGTGGAACAAAAAGCATTTAGTTTATTTCTGGATCGTCCAGAAAGCGGTAGTAAAGTCATTGCTCAAATAATGGAGGGCCAGCAAAAAATACCTACTGCAAAAACTTTGCAATTAATGGTCGATAGAATAAAAAGTCGAGGTAGCTACGTAAACCAAGAAACAGGAGAAGAGTTTACATCTGCACAAGTTTTAGACGGACTAAGAGCGTCTATTATGAACTACGGAATTGTTAAATCCGGCGGTAGTGGTTTTAACTTTAGCCCCACTAAAATGTATGACACGTTGTTTGCTGACGCGGCTATGGTAGACGCTACGGGTCCCGGTGGCGGTTTTAAATTAATGGATTTTATGAAGCGTAATGACATGGTTGATACCGCATATGTAGAGAACTTTCAAAAAGCTCTTAACCAAATGCGTAATGTTGAAGCAGGCATTGCTAATAATGAACTTTCAGGTAACCTTTTTAAACGCCCTAGTCCCGCAAAGATCGCCATGTTAAGAATAGGTGGTGCCATGGCTATGGGCGCATCTCTTCAACGTGTAAAAGGCGTGTTAGGCAAATTTGGTTTAAGCGATTTTGGCTCAGGTGGCGGATACGTTGCGGGTGGCGAAGGTGCTAAAACCGGCGAGAGCCTTTTTATCACGGGACCTGAAACAATTGTTATTACCACCATGACTAAAATTATGAACGACCCTAAAATGTTAGCTTTAGCTGTAAAAGAAGCATCTACCGCGCAAGAACTTGCCGAAAGTTTAAACGCCCTTCAAAAAATGTTAGGTGCTCAAGTTGTTCGTCAATTGCCTAAAGTTGAAAGAGATGTAAGCGCCGATGAAAGTTTTGTTCGTCCGGGAACGCTTGGTGATACGCCTGTCGATACGACAAAAGCTAAAACAGCGTTGCCTTTACCGGAACCACCCGTACAAGCACAAGAAGTTACCCAACTTCAAGGGCCGACGCCACCTCCCACCCCGGCACCGGCTCCTGTTGCACCGCCCACGGCCCCGAATACGGGGCCTGTGGACCGGTCACGATTTGCCGCAATGTTTCCTAATGACATAGCGTCCGGCTTGATTAATCAGGGTATTGGAAGTATTCCCGCATAAAGGAACATTGATATGGCAGACCTTACTAAAGATCAGACAAGAAAGATGATTAAGGAGTTGAAAAATGCATCTCGACTCCACGCTAATCAGGCAAAAACGTTAGAAAAGACGTTGAAGAAAATTAAGAAAGCCAGTGCTTAGTATTCTCACCTAGTACTTGGCCGGCTAAATCTATCTTGCCGCGTAAAGCGGCGAGTATCTTTTCATCAATAGTCCCGGGAGATACCAAATCTATATAGGTAACGGCCTTCTTCTGTCCTATTCGGTGCGCACGGTCCTCGGACTGTAGTCTAATCTCTAAATCATAACTGTTACTAAAGTACACAACGGTGTTCGCGGCGGTCAGTGTTATGCCGTACCCGCCCGTTTTAGGCTGTCCGATAAAGAACCGAAGCTCCGAGTCAGGTTTCTGAAACTCTTCTACAATATTTTGACGCTCATCTTGCTCTGTAGCCCCATAATAGGTAGCCACTGAATTAGGCCCAAAACGCTCGCCTAACGCCTTTGCGATTTGGTTGATGTCATGGGTGTATGAAGCCCAGATAATCGCCTTACCCTGCAACTCGTCGGTTATTTCAAGTAGTTCATCCAAGCGTCTGCTTGGCAGTAGTTCTATCTCACCATCATCCGGTTGTAGGAACCCACAACAGATTTGTTGTAAGCGCATAATCTGTGTCAGGACACTAGCCGTTGTAGCCAACTCTCCGCTCTCAAGCTTGGCTAACGCTAACTTTTGCATCTGGTTGTACACTCGGACCTGTTCGGGCGTCAGCGGAACATCCCGGCGAATGTATAACTTCTCCGGTAAGTCTAAGCAATCTACCTTTAGTACTCGGTTGCTAAACTTGTCTAGGTTGATGTTGAGCTCATCTAACCGTCTATACCCTGTAATCTCTTGGAAGCTACGTTGGCCCATAACCCGGCGCTGTACAATGGAGTATCTGCTTTGGAAGGCAAAGTAGCTGTTAAACCCCAACGCTTTTGAGTTAAGAAACAAGCACTGGCTATATAGATCCATAGGTGACTTAGTGATCGGGCTACCTGTAAGAATGCGCCTATACTTACTGATCTTGTTCATTGAAATAATGTTCTTGGTCCGCGCCGCCTTACGGTTTTTTATCGTAGTCGACTCGTCCACAATCACTAAATTGTTTGGGTTACTTTTAAGAAAGTCATACGCTATCATAGACGCCCGGGGTGTAGAGAACGCCTCGGTATTCATTACGAACACTTTTAAACATTCATCCGTGTTGCTTGTAAATTCTTTCAGTTCAGCTTGATATGTTTTAGAGGTACTGGGGATCCAACGTAGTACATTAAGGTTTATCCGATCAGGTACATGGGTCGGTATCTCGCCACGAATCCAGTTGTCATACACACCTTTAGGGGCTACAACTAAACAAGCGTTTATCTTCTTGTCTTCATACAACATGGACATTGTATCCAAGGCCACCTTTGTCTTTCCCGTCCCCATTTCCATAAGCAACGCGTAAAAGGGCTTGTCCCAAGAGTCGGATAGGGCTTGATTTTGGTGAGCGAAAGGTACGGTTTTGAACTTGAAATTATTTATTTTTATCATTTAGTTAAATTCCTCTTGACAGAAACCGAGTATAAGATAATATATGGCTTTGTCAAGACCCAACCGGTGTCTTTAATAACGAAGGAGAAAACACGATGAATGATATGTTAGAAATGATGGAACAAGATGTGCAGGATAATCTTGAAACATCTGTAGAAAAACTTGATCAGGAGGGCCTTAATTCTGTGGCCGGTCTTGCTCGAGCTATCCGTGGTAAGGAGGATATCATCTCTCATCTTGAGGAAGAACTCAAGGCAAACAAGAGAGAACTTCTGAAACTCACGGATGAAGATATGCCTGCGATGCTTGCAGAGATAGGTATATCAAAGTTTTCACTAGACGACGGTTCCGAAGTCATAGTGAAATCAACTTACGGGGCATCAATCCGAGTCGATAATCGTCCTCAAGCCTTCGATTGGCTACGAAACCAAGGTTACGATGACATCATCAAGAACACTGTTGCTTGTCAATTTGGTCGTGGAGAAGACGATAAAGCGAGTGCGTTTGCATCTTTCGCAGAGAAAGAAGGTTTCTTTGCAGAACAAAAAACAGAGATACATCCGCAAACCCTGCGAGCGTTTGTTAAAGAACGCGTGGAAGCAGGGGAAGAGTTCCCAATGGAATTGTTTGGGGCATGGGTTGGTCAAAAAGCTACTATTAAGAAAGGAAAAATGTAATGTCAGATTCAAAAGCAGTAACAGAAGCTAAAAAGAAAGAACTATCTCTGGACGTAACTTCATTGTTTGAAGAGGACGCCGGGCTAGGCATGGACAACATGGGTCAAGAGGACTTAGCACTACCGTTCCTCAAAGTTTTGTCAGGTAATGATCCGGTCTTGGACGACATGGACAATGCACGTAAGGGTGACATATTGAACACCGTTACAAACGCGTTGTACAAAGGCGGCGAAGGTATCAAGGTTATCCCTTGTGCATATCAGCGGCGCTTTATTCAGTGGTCACCACGCGGTGAAGGTAGCTCGGCACCCATTGCAATCTACGAGCCCACCCAAGAGCGCCCGAAGACAGAGCGTTCGACAGAAGATAACAAAGAGTATGTTATCGGTGGCACTGGAGATTATATCGAAGAGACACATCAGCACTTTGTTGTTGTGTTAAACGAAGACGGCTCGGCTGAAACCGCGTTGATCGCCATGAAATCAACTCAGCTTAAAAAGTCACGCAAGTGGAATTCGATGATGCAGTCAGTACAGATGCAAGGGAAGAACGGCCCCTTCAATCCACCGCGTTTTAGTCACATCTATCTTCTAAAGACACTGAAGGAAGAGAACAGTAAAGGTAGTTGGCATGGTTGGGAGATGAGCCGTGTTAGCCCCGTATCTGATAAGGGTACTTACATCCGTTGTAAAGAGTTCGCTGAAAGCATCACTGCCGGTGATGTAGTCGTCAAGCATGGCGAAGACACTGCGAACACCGGAGATCGGTCAGCATTCTAGACCGTTTGTAAGTTGAGGGGCGGCAGAGGTCGCCCTTTTTTACCAGTTTAAGATATGAAGGCATAATATGATTGTTATTGAAAAATTTATGACCATCTTCGATGGACTGCAAGAAGCCTATGGTACCTTCAAGATAGAGAATACCGGAGCAAACGGTAAGACCAAGGGTAAAGCAAGATTAGTACGCGAACCACGGACCATGCTCTTGTGGGAGAACCATTTAAAGGGCAGAAACGGGATTGGAATTATCCCTATCAACGAAGACAACAACTCCAAATGGGGTTGTATCGATGTCGACCAATATCCACTAGACCACAAACTTCTAGTAGAAAAAATCAGAAAGCTAGAGTTACCTCTAGTTGTGTGCCGATCTAAGTCAGGCGGGGCGCATTGTTTTCTATTCACCACAGATTGGGTAGAAGCTAAAGACATGCAGAAGGCTTTACAGTGCATGAGCGCCGCACTGGGTTACGGCGAGAGTGAAATATTTCCCAAACAAATCAAGTTACACCTCGACCGGGGTGATGTTGGTAACTTTTTAAACCTACCTTACTTCAATGCCGAAGAGGGTTTACGGTATGCCATTAAAGATGACGGCACGTCCGGAACCATTGAGGAATTCTTTGAGCTACATACGAAGTACGCACAGACCTTAGAGCAAGTGAAAGCATTACAGGTCATGGCTGAGAAGGGTAAGACCTCTCTCATGGCTGACGGCCCGCCGTGCTTGCAGATACTGTGTGGCAATAAGATATCCGAAGGCGGTCGTAACAACGGGCTGTTCAACATCGGTGTCTATCTGCGTAAGGCGTACCCAGACTCTTGGGAGCTAGAGGTTCTGAACTACAACATGCAATACCTTGTACCACCCCTGCCACTTAACGAGGTCAATCTGGTTGCCAAGCAGTTGCACCGGAAGGAGTATGCCTACAAGTGTAATGATGCACCGATCAATTCGTACTGTAACAAGGAGCTCTGCCGAACCCGAAAGTTTGGTGTGGGCGCGGCGATACAGGGCGCATCAATTGCCAACCTTCGCAAGTATGACTCTACACCCCCGGTGTGGTTTATGGATGTTAACGGTGAGCCTTTGGAGTTAGACACTGAAGGTCTGATGAGTCAGCCTGTATTCCAGAAGGCTTGCATGGAACAGCTAAACTTCATGCCACGGTCTGTCCAGAAGCAAACGTGGGAAAGTCGTATCAGTACGTTGCTCACGGACATGAAAGACAATGAGTCTGCCATCATTGAGGTTGCAGTAGATGCTAGTACAGCAGGACAGTTCTATGATTACCTAGAAGAGTTCTGCCGGTTCCTACAGCAAGCGCAGGATAAGGAAGAGATACTGCTACGCCGCCCTTGGACGGATGAGGAGACTAATCTCACTTACTTCCGGTTACGTGATTTTGAGAGTTATCTTACCAAGAACAAATGGTTTGCTTACAAGAGCCATAAGATCGCTCAACGACTGCGTGACATAAACGGTGAAAGCATCGTGTTAAAGATTAAAGGAAGAGCCATTCGAGTTTGGTCTGTTCCGGCATTTGCTTCAGCCGACATCGATATCACTACACCTAACTTTGGTACACAGAACGAGGTTCCGTTTTAATGAAAGGTTTTCCAGAAAGAAATGCAGAAATATACAGATTGCGTGTCCAAGAAAAGATGACGTTGGCCGCGATAGGATTAAAGTACGGGCTCACACGTGAGCGCATCCGGCAGATCGTCAAAAAGATTAAAGACAGTGTTTAGAATATTCGGGCCTCCCGGGACGGGTAAGACCACTACCTTGTTGAACATGGTAGACAAAGCGTTGGAGTCCGGGACACAGCCTGTGGATATTGCATTCCTAGCGTTTACAAAGAAGGCGGCAACCGAAGCCCGGGAACGTGCGGCCGAACGGTTTAACCTAGACCCCAAGCATGACCTGTGCAATTTTCGTACACTTCACAGCTTGGCACTGACCATGTCCGACATTCGCGGCAATCAGGTAATGCAGGATGAGAACTACCGAGAGTTGTCTAAGGTTACAGGCGTTAGCTTGAACGGTTCTAAAGTCTCTAACTTTGATGATGACCTACCCAGTGTTACTAAATCAAGCGATCCCGTGCTTGGTGTCATTAACCTAGCGCGGTTGCGTAAGGTTCCTTTGCGGGACCAATACAATATTAGCCGGTTAGAAGAGTCGTGGAACCTCGTAAACTACGTGGATAAATCTCTACGTGAATATAAGGAACGCTTTGGGCTCTATGACTTTACCGACATGCTGTCCGTCTTTGCAGAGCAGGGAGAACGGTGTTGCCCAAACTTTAAGCTGACCTTTCTAGATGAGGCTCAAGATTTGTCTCCGCTACAGTGGGACATTGCCCACATGCTAGACACCAAATCAGAGAAGATGTACTGCGCAGGTGACGATGATCAAGCTATCTACCGATGGGCGGGTGCCGACGTTGACCAGTTTATTAACTTGCCCGGAGGCTCCGAGACCCTGTCTCAATCGTATCGCGTACCACGCTCCGTGCATCACATTGCGGAAGGCGTAGTAAAGCGCATACACCGTAGGTTCCCGAAAAAGTATGAACCTCGCACTGAAGAGGGTGTGGTGTCCCGCATCTCGACCATAGCGTCAGTTGATATGGCTGACGGGTCTTGGTTGGTATTAGCGCAAGCAGGGTACCTGTTACAGCCCGTAGCGGAGGACTTACGTGCCAATGGGTACCTTTTCACTTATCGCGGCCACAGGTCCATCTCGGAGCGCATAAGTGTTGCGGTAAACGGTTGGGAACACCTGCGCAAGGGTGGTGAGGTCAGCGGTGAGGTCGCCCGTAAGATATATGGGTTCATGTCAATCAAGCTACACGTTACCCGAGGCTTCAAAAAGATACCCGCGCTAGATGATCAAGAGTTTGCGACCCTTGCTGAACTGCAAAGTAAGCATGGTCTGTTGGTCGGTGCCGACCTTATCTGGCACGAGGCACTGGATAAACTGCCTGAGAAGGACAGAGCCTACATCATTGCAATGTTGCGCAGAGGTGAGAAGTTCAATGGCGAGCCCCGCATCACAGTGTCCACGATACACGGCTCAAAGGGTGGCGAGGCGGACAATGTTGTGTTGTTCACGGACCTATCCCCTGCGGCCGACAAAGAGATGGCCGATAACCCCGATGACATGCACCGGGTGTTTTATGTGGGGGTGACGCGAACTAAGCATAGTTTGTTCATTGTGGAGCCTGAAGACGTTAGTAAAAGTTACGACCTTTAATAGGAGAATGTTATGTTGAAAGCAGATGGTTACAACGCCGCAATTATGGGCATCGTCCAAAGATGCGGACAGGACGCAGTAATATTGTATGACACTGATAAGGTGTTGGAGATTTTAGTTTATAACGACGGTATGACTTACGACGAGGCCGTTGAATACTTCGAGTTCAATATACTGGGATCATGGGTTGGGGAAGAGACCCCGGCGTTTTATTCAAAGGCAAGTCTAGAAGACCTGCAACAAGAAGAGGACTTGATATGACAGAGCATTGGTCAGAAACCCTAGCGAAAAGTGAAGGCAACAAATCGAAGTTGCCAACGGTTGATTGGGAAAAAGATTTTAATTTGGAACCAATAGACGAAACTCCAGACATGGTTTCACAGCCTAGTCATTACGCCGACAGTGAGATCGAGTGCATCGACGCCATGGTTGCCGCATTCGGTAGGGACAATGTGAACATCTATGCCGAGATTGCATCTTTTAAGTATGTCTGGCGTATGAACAAAAAGAACGATGAATCCAAGCAAGATAAACGGAAAGCCGTTTGGTACTTGCGATACTCAATGAACGACGACCCAAGGACTAAAGAATGAGTTTACAGATGGCAATGTTCACCCCCAAGACAGAGTGGATACCCCCTACGGAACTACCCGACCTAACAGGTGCCGTGCGAATCGCAATAGATGTCGAGACCCGCGACCCGAACTTGAAGACAAACGGACCGGGATGGTCCACCGGGGACGGCGAAGTGGTTGGTTACGCGATTGCAGTAGAAAACTGGTCCGGGTACATACCTATCCGTCACCAAGGCGGTGGCAACCTAGATGAACGAATCGTCAACAAGTGGCTAAAGAAAGTGTTTGAGTGCCCCGCAGAGAAGATCATGCACAACGCCCAGTACGATCTGGGTTGGATTAAACGCATGGGGTTTACAGTCAATGGCCGTATCATCGATACTATGCTGATCGCCTCACTGCTAGATGAGAACCGGTTTAGCTACACGTTAAACTCTCTGGCTTATGATTACCTGAACAAAACAAAGTCTGAGAAAGCGTTAGTCGAGGCCGCCCGTCAATTTGGAATTGATCCGAAGGCAGAGATGTGGAAAATGCCTGCCATGCATGTAGGACCCTACGCTCAAGTCGATGCTGAACTTACTCTGGAGTTGTGGTCCTGCTTTTCGGTTTTGTTGGGCAAGGAAGACCTCTGGCCGATTGCTAATCTCGAACTTGACCTGCTCCCATGCCTCGTAGATATGACTATGCGGGGGGTCCGTATCGACGCCAACCGGCTTGAACGCACCCGGGACCAAATCCTCAAGCGGGAAAAGGGCGTCATCAAACAAATCAAAGATATGGCCGGGGCCAATGTTGAAATCTGGGCCGCTCAATCCCTCGCCAAAGCGTTCGATAAGGTCGGGGTCCACTACCCAAAGACCGAAAAAGGCGCACCGTCCTTCACGAAGCTTTTCTTGCAAGAGCATAAGCATCCACTCGCCCAACTCGTCCTCGAGGCGCGGAACCTGAATAAGACTTCGGGCACTTTCATCAATACCATCATGAAGCACTGTCGCAATGATGGCCGCATTCATAGCCACATCAACCAGATAAGATCAGACGACGGCGGTACAGTATCGGGCCGCATATCTATGTCCAACCCAAATCTGCAACAGATCCCGGCCCGCGACCCAGTGATTGGTCCCATGATCCGTTCGTTGTTTTTACCAGAAGAAGGTGAGCAGTGGGCGGCAATAGATTTCTCGCAACAGGAACCGCGCATCTTGGTACATTACGCGCACGTTTATGGAAAGATGAGGGGAGTAGAATTGGACGCCTGCCAAGAGTTTGTGGACGGGTACAATAATAACCCAGACATGGACTTTCATACAATGGTCGCGGAAATGGCTAACATCTCGCGTAAGCAGGCTAAGACCATCAATCTGGGAATGATGTACGGCATGGGTGTGAACAAACTGTCAGAGCAGATGGATATCGAGGTAAGCGAGGCCAAGCAACTAGTCAAGCAATACCACTCCCGGGTGCCGTTTGTTAAAGGTTTGATGCAAGGTGTTACTAATCGACTCAATGATAAGTCAAGTGCGGGCTCAATTAGGTCGATTCTGGGCAGGAAATGCCGGTTTGACTTGTGGGAACCCGATACATTTGCTATGAATAAGGCTCTGCCATACCGCGATGCTATAAAAGAGTACGGAGAGACCACCCGGTTGAAGCGAGCATACACCTATAAAGCTTTGAATCGGTTAATTCAAGCGTCAGCCGCGGACATGACCAAGAAAGCAATGGTAGATATCTACAAGTCGGGCCGACTGCCCATGATTCAGGTACACGACGAGCTCGCAATGTCTGTTAAGGACCGCGAAGAGGCCGAAGAGATCGCAAAAATTATGGTCGGGGCAGTTCCGTTGGAGATTCCAAGCAAATGTGACGTTGAGATAGGAGCGTCTTGGGGAGAGGCTGAATAATATGAGTACAAACATACCTGTTAGAAAACGCGATGACAAAATTAAACATCGTGTCCGGTTGTTGCAACAATTTAATGACAGTTGGTTGCGAAAGCCCCTGATCAAACCACTTTGCGAAAAAAAACCTAAGCAGTAACTCTTCCCATTAGGTTTACCCCGTCTCGGCGGGGTTTTTGTTGCCTTATTATATATAATCCTATATAGTCTCAGACAATCGCGACAACTAATATAATGAGAGTGGAAAATGGATACAGATAAGTGGAAAAGCGTGTTAGTTCCAAAGGAAGTGTACGAAGAAATTAAGTTACGTTCTAAGAAAGAAGGCCGTACCATCAGTGGACAACTGCGTGTAATGTTTAGCGCATACAAAGAGCAGGAAGATTTAAAAAATAATTCTACTGCCAAACAATAGTTGTAATGCTCCCATATTGTCGCGTATACTTACTTTGTGCTCCGTAGGCACTTGGTGGTACGAAAAACCCTCGCAATTGACTAGTTGCGGGGGTTTTTTTTGTTTTACTTGCCAACTCCCATATTGTCGTATACAGTTGGACTTCAATTTTACTTTTACGGAGTACGAACATGCAGGATAAACAATTTGTTGATGGTTTAATGATTAAAAAAGCGAGCCCTAACGCGCCCGAGTGGATTAAGTGTAACGGATCTATCAAGCGCGAAGACCTTATACGTTGGCTAGGCGAGCAGTCTGGCGATTGGATTAATATCCAGATATGTGAGGGTAAATCGGGAAAATGGTATGCCGAGGTTGACAACTGGAAGCCGGAAAGCCAAGGTGGACAGTAATGCCTTTGAAAAAAAGGCGCAATGAGTACGATCTAGCGACTAATCTTTTGCTAAACATTAGCAAAGACGGGATGACTTGGAGTAAAGCTATAGAAGTTATCGAGACCCTAGTGTCGGAGCGCATTGAGGAACTGAATGCGGATACGTTCAGTCGGTATAACGAAATCCAGTCCAAGCGTCTGCACGACGCTTGGTCCCGGGTACGCAAGGGCTAGTTATGGATATTAATTCGGAAGAGTGGGATAACATTCTCAGTGAAATGCACAAAATGTTGCCGCCTAATATGACGGATGCGCTCATTGTGGACGTTATCCATTTTATATTGGTGCAATACGATATCGACTGGTCTCGCACACTGCGGCTCACGCACATCGTTAACGACCTACACGCCTCGCACACCGGTGAAAAGGTTGATAGCGCAAAAAAGTTACATTAAAAGAGGGCTTATGATGCAAAAAGCACATTTACATTTAATAAAGTGGGGTTTAAAACGGGGTTACTCTGCGGCCGTATACGGCGAAGGTGAGTTTGACGGCGTCCACTCTACTTACAAAAATATCAAAGACAACGTAGAGGCTTGCGACGAGGGGGAAATAATCTTAGTTAAGCCAAGCGTCAAGAAAGAAGGCAAGTGGGTAAGGGTCGCGAGTTTCGCGTATGTTCACGAGTACAATCAAGAGCCCGAGGAAAGCATCTACGATTACGCAATTAATGAGGTTTCAGAACAGTGGGCAAAGGATTACGACGCCTCTAACGAGCGGCGGATTAACTAAAAGAGGGTGTTGTGATGGAAATCATTATGTCTATTTTGTTTTTAAGTGTTTTTTGTGTATTTGTATACGGTGCAGGATTGATAGTCTGCGACAAACAAGCCGCGTGGAATGCGCGGCATAAAACAAGGGGGAATAAAAAACCCGGCGAGCGGTGGCGTCGGGGGTTCCTGCTTCTCTCCGAGGAGTTTATAAAATAGGGTAGATGAAGCTCCGGCCCCCATAGTTAGTATTCATTCCGGACAATTTACCTCACCACCGCATCTTTATCCCCCTCTGGGTTGACAAACTCCCATACCATATTCATACTGGCGCTTCACATATCTACGGAGATAGAATTTGAAGCACTTATCAGACCTCGAAAACATTGTGTTTAAACTTCGAGTATTTATTATCCAGAACCGAAACCGTGACCGTGTCGCGGAACTATCCGGGCTTGCCCGTAACACCATCTCGGGCTTTGTAAATGACAAACATGAGATCCGATTCAAGAACTTAGTAGCAATTGAGAAAGCCGTAACTCAAATTAAACTGACGAAGGAGTTTGTGAAATGATAGACCTTATACTGCGCCACGCCGATGAAGACGACAAGGATACTTTTTTACCCATTGTCCGCATAGATGAAGTTGAGGTCTATCGCGGCGAGTACCAGAACAGTTCTTTTAAGGCCCTGTATTGTTGCATGCGAGCCGCCGAGAACGCAGTAAAAGACAAGTTAACGGACATAGAGCAGGACTTAGATTTTAGGAATATAGACCTTATGCAAACAGAAGAAGGCAGGCAACTGGTGTGGAAAGTATTTGCCTGTCCAGATCACGGCGTTAAAGTGTCCACGCCGTCAAAAAACGATTGGCTTCGTTTGCAAAAAGAATGCCCTGCAATTGAGCCGCCGGAAGGTGACGACGCATGATGATCAACGCTGTAGGACCTAACGGCAAGCGCAACCAGATGGCACTGGATGTGACGGAGAAACAACTTAATGACTGGAAAAACGGCATGCTCATACAAGATGCCATGCCCAACCTAAACCCTGACGAACGGGAATTCTTGATCTCAGGCATGTTGCCCGAAGATTTTAATGCTTTATTTAATCCACTTGAGGAAACTTAAAATGTCCGTAAAAATCACGTTAGACCAGTATGAAGTAATGATGGCCCTCGGAGCTTACATGGAAAGAGAGTACGGAATAAGCGCCGATTTAAATGATCACCTCGAATGGCCTACCTTCACCTACTCGACATACGAATACCCGTGGAAAAAACACAAAAATGGTCGTTTCGTTAAAGATCCGAACGGGCACAAACAAAAAGACTGGGACAAACAGACTGTTACTAGCCATACCGTAGAGTGGACTGAGATGGACGACCTGACCGTGTATCTAAGGGGTACGGCATAATGGGACGCATGCCGTGCAGTATCACCGACGATCCCTACGCCGATGCCAGTGACTACTTTGAAGGCGAAGGCGTCTACGCACCCTACCCCGAAGAAGAAGAAGACATCGACGACAAACCCACCCTCAACACCGGGCTCGGTCCACTTATCGCGCCACACGAATAAGGAGAACAAACGCATGATCTACCAACTCTATTTTACCTTCACGCTCTTTAACTCGCTCGCAATGTTCGCCGCGGCATACTACAAAAAAGATACAATCGGCGGCATACTATTCACGGCATCCGCATCATCTACCCTGTTTATCCTCCTCTATGCAATCTGGAGCTAACCTTAACCCACGGTCTACCTGTCGGGGGATACCTCGTTTAGATCACGAACCGCGGCTCAGGGCTCCTTTTTAGGGCCCTTTTTGCGTTAAATGGTTACGTTGTTACGCCGTTACCTATATAGAGTCAAAATTATAAAAAAATAAAAAAGGTAAAATATAGGTGTAACCGGTGTAACCGGTGTAACTTGGAGGCAGATGTCAGCAAACAAGAGGGTTGTAGCGGTGACATAAATGGTTACACGTCTTCAAATAAATATGTAACTTTAGACAATATAAACGATTCTGCGTTAAGCCCTCTCAAAATTAAAAAGAAAAAGAAAAGAATAATACTTGGGTATATACATACGGCGGGTTTTCAGTAAACTATCTTGCATTAACTGGAGAATAGTATGGCGAAGAAAGCACTACCCAAGTCAGCCCCTGTTGTTGAAAAGAAAAGAGTTGGCCGACCTAAATCGAGTAAACAATCGGTACTTACAAGACGGCAGGAATTGTTTGTTAAAGAACTTGTAAGCAAAGACGGTCAGATAACTTTGCGCGAGGCCGCCATCAATGCCGGTTACCCTGCCGGATCTGCTCATACACGGGCTTACGAACTTACCAACCCCCATATATCCCCCCATGTCGTCAATGCCATTAAAAGCTATCGCAATGAACTCGACGAGAAATTCGGCGTAACCTTTCAACGCCACCTGAGAGACTTACAGGGTATTCGAGACCTAGCCATAAAGAACGGCGCGTACTCTGCGGCGGTACAGGCCGAGTATCGTCGCGGTCAAGCGCACGGCGATATCTATGTAAGCAAGTCTGAAATACGCCACGGTAGTATCGACAGCATGAGCAAAGAAGAAGTTGAAAAAGCCCTCAATGAATTGAAGGATCAATATGCGCCAGTCACAATCGACATCACCCCCGAATCCGCAGACAATGCCGACAACCGCGACAAAGCGCGAGGCCGCATTCTATCTACAGATGAAGACGGCGGCGAAGACATCGAAGTTGAGGCGACTCATATTCACTAGGATTGAGTCCACCGCAGTCCCGGGTGTACCCGACCTTTTGATCTGCGACGAAGCGGGCCTGTTCCATATGGTGGAGTTGAAGTTTATTACGGGCAATGCCGTTAGCCTCAGACCCCACCAAGTTAGTTGGCTTACAAAGCACGGCGGTAGTAGTAGTTGGATACTGGTAAAGAAACAAAAGAACAATTTAGAGAAATCAGAACTGCACATATACCGCGCCGATCAGGCTATCGACGTTAAACTTGACGGTCTTAAAACTGAACCGGCAATGATTCAAGTACAACCCTTCAACTGGCACGACGTGTTTAGCTTGATTTGTCCACTTTAATCGCATACTATCGTATATCTAATAACTTACTTACGGAGTATCCAATGCTTAAACTATTTGAAATGTTGCGCGACTTTCTAAACAAACCTTATATATCACCGCCGGAAGAACCTATTGAGCCTACGGTCAATGTTGCACCCCCTCGTAAACCAAAAACAAAAACAAAAGCAAAGGCAAAGGCTAAACCTCGGTCGGGCCTCAAGGCGGTTAAATAATGTTTTTGCTTAATTTAATAGCGCGATTGTTATACGGTTCGGAGGCGGTTGACGAAATTAATAAGGCCCCGCCACCAAAAAAGAAAGCACCGCGAAAGCGAAAGCGAAGGTAGCCTGCTTAAAATAAATAGCCCGTTTAGTTGACGGGCTTTTTTATGTGCAGTAGTATGCGACTTCACCCATGTTAACTACGGATTAATAAATATGAAAGAAATAACGGAAACCATAGATGTAGCGATAAAGAAATACCTAGATAGATCAAGACAATACTATTTGGATCTAAGTGAGAGGTTTGATCTAAGTGTAGAGCGCACTGATGCTCTAAAAGAACGAGCGCACGAAAACGAGATAATAGCAATGAGAGATGCCAATAGAATTTCTAAGCTCGAGCGACTAGCGGCGTCAATTATTACGCAAGGGCATAAAATCGACAAATTAGAACAAGATAGTCATTGGTCTTTTTGCGATGTGGAACGGGTAGAGCGACGACTAGCCGTATTAGAGTCGTCCGAGCCATCCGAAATAACTTTTACACTCACGCTACCCCTTTCAAGTAAAAATACTCTAGAGGTTGCAATTGATCATGCTATAGAACATCACGACGATTTGATCGACGACGAACTGCATTGCCCCGACAGTGTAAAAGTTTTTGAGGCCCGAAGGCGGGACTTACGTTTGATTAAATCGCAGTTACTCGATCCGGTTGACTAATTAAGAGAGGCCGGGCATGTAACCGGATACGTTTGCAAGCCCGTTATAGTTGACGGGCTTTTTATTGTCAGGTAGTATGCGATAAATCTTATACAACTACGGAGTCAATTAAGATGAAATTACTTAACACGACGGGCAGTAACTTTAAAATTAAAAAGACAATTAAGCGTGGCGGAAACATACGCGTCGCTAGTCTGTCATTAATGCCAGACCGCAAAATATGTGCGGGCAGTAAAGCGGCCGGATGCTTTGAAACATGTCTAAAGTCGAGCGGGCGGGGTGCGTTTAAAAACGTGGCAACTGCACGACAAAACAAAACAGACTTTTATTTGTCGGACCGTCAGGGTTTTCTTTCCCAGTTGCGGGCCGAGCTTACCAACTTTGACAAACTATGCGAAAAACAAAACGTAACGGGTTGGGTCCGGTTAAATACTATTTCCGATATTGATTACGAGAATCATGGCATCCCGCAAGCGTTTCCGGCGTTAAACTTTTACGACTACACCAAACGAGTTGACCGCATTGGCAGGACTCCGCCGAACTATAATTTAATATTCAGTTATAGCGGTCGCGACCAATACCAAAAAAGTGTAGATAAACGGCCGCGAGGTACTCCCATGGCAGTCGTATTCCGTAATGAATTGCCGCCCGCTTGGGAAGGGCAGACTGTTATCGATGGCGACCGGTCGGACATAATAAACGTGCAGGCGGGAGGCGTTATTATAGGGCTACTGGCGAAGGGCAAAGCAAAAAAAGACACTTCGGGTTTTGTCGTTGATTCAAAAATTATAGCCATAGGAGGCTAAACATGACATATTTTAGTCAAGATAAGTACCGAGACAATACCTTACCCGAGCCGACCATCGTCGAAATAAGGCGCAAAAATGTGGGTCAATTTGACGCCGTATTTATAGATTCTAATGGCGATACCACGCATAGCGTTATTAGTAGTACCACGCTTTCCGACATAGCCAGTGACCCGTTGTATGCAATTAAACGGTTAGACGGTTGGGAGTGATTTGCATTTAATACTGTACTCTCATATAATCCCATACAGCGGGATGGTCCCGCGCTTACTACGGAGTAATAAACAATGAAAGAATTAAGACAAATCGGATTTAAAGAGAAAATCGTATTAGCTGAATATGCCCATGACGAATTGCGTAATGAAATCGAACGACTCGAGGCGCACATTCGATCTAGTGCCGAGGATCAACGGGAGCTCAACACCGAGTGTGAGGATTTACAGCAAAGCGTACAGGCCCGTACCGCTGTTATTGTAAGATATGAACAGGATAAAAAAACGCTTGGTGATGGTTTATACCTGTTGGTTCGTGATGGCGTTGAGCAAGCAATGGCAGATCGGATGGATTTAGAAGAACCGGTTATGACTGAAGACGAAGTCGACGACCGTATAGATCGATGGTTTGATAGAAATTTTGACATA
>ENA-ORXF01000607-ORXF01000607.1-marine-metagenome-genome-assembly--contig:-NODE-607-length-25344-cov-4.449677_pt1 | contig 25344 bp, 36 predicted proteins | sample MGYA00237864_ERZ511476 | MGnify/ENA primary metagenome ERZ511476 (study PRJEB26306, sample SAMN06343908) | marine metagenome | isolation source: coastal waters | place: Atlantic Ocean: West Antarctic...
TTCCAGAATACCAGGAGTTTAAAGACGAATGTCGGTTGATTTCAGAAGCAAAGAAGGCAAAGAATATCTCTTAAACGAGAGTAAGGGGTTTTGTATTCTACCTTGGCTACACCTTTATGCAGAGCCTAATGGCGATGTGTTTCCTTGTTGTACTGCCACCCCTCTTTGGGCTGAACCTAATTCTCCGGACTTTGCTAGAAGTAGTCTAAAAGAAAACACAATCGAAGAAGCATTAAATTCTCCGTTGTTTAATAAGCTGAGATTAGATATGCTTAAAGGAGATAAGTTACCTGGTACTTGTGTTAGATGTGAAAGATTTGAGAAGGCTGGATTAGGTAGTTATAGAGAGTTTGCTAAAAACCGATTTGGTAAGTTTATTGATGTCATCGACGAGACAAAAGAAGATGGTTCACTAGATGAATACAAGCTAAGATTTCTCAATATTAGATTTAGTAATCACTGTAATATGTCTTGCCTTACTTGTGGGCCATCATGGAGCACTGCATGGTACAAAAATGCTTGGTGGTTAGAGAGAGAGGGGGCACCAAATCTAGTACAGCTTGAAGATAGTACAAAAGGAGACTTCTGGACCCAGATCAAACCACAGCTCCACCATGTCACAAGAATATATTTTACTGGTGGTGAACCAATGATGATGCCAGATCATTGGAAGATATTGTTGTACCTTATAGAAAATGATTTACAAGATAAGGTTGAATTACATTATAATACAAACCTTAGTTTATTAAAGTTTGGGAAATATGACATATTAGATATGTGGAGTAAGTTTAAAACTGTTGACCTAGGTATAAGTATTGATGGTGTTGAAAAGGATGCAGAAATAATTAGATGGGGTACTAAGTGGGAAACCATTAAACAGAATGTACTTAAAATAAGAAAGTTACCCAATGTTAGGTATCAAATCGATTCCGTCATTAGTATATTAAACATATACCATTTACCTAAAATGGAAAAGTATTTACTTGATGAAGGGATGATGGATATCGATACAATAAATGTATGTAATATTGCTCATGAGCCTCTGCCTTTTTGCATAACATCTATCCCCAAAGAACATAAGATAGTAATTGAGAAATTTCTACGCGATGCATGGGAAGCCTTACCAGCTCCTCGACAAAAAGTACATCGTGAGAATGGTTGGTTCCAAGTAATAGACTTCATGAATAATGTAGATACTTATGATCCCGGCCGCTTCTCAGAACACATTAATAGTACTTTGCAATTTGCTAAGTCTGATTTATTGGATCATGTACCTTTAGTGAAGAGGATTTATGATATCGATCAACCTCATGATAGGTGGTTCAAGGACGACCGAGATTATATTGGGATTGATAACCATGTCCATCCTTTAAAACTATTATATCCTGTACCTGCAAAGTATCCAGACCGAATCAAATGATAAAGAATAAAGAAAACTTTTGTATTTTGCCATGGATACATCTGTATGCTGAGCCCAATGGGGACGTATACCCATGTTGTACTGCTTCACCTTTGCCAAATATAAAGCCTTGTGTTGAAAGTCTCAAAGAACATACGTTTGAAGAAATATACCATTCTGACTCCTGGAATAAATTAAGAAAAGATATGTTAGAGGGTAATAGACCTTCTGTGTGTACTAGGTGTTGGAAGTTTGATGATGCTGGTGGTTCCAGTTATAGACAATACAATAATAGAGAGTTTGAAAGGTATTATCCTCTTGTAGAAGAAACAAAAGAAGATGGTAGCTTAGACAAATTTCATTTTAAGTTTCTTAATATTAGACATAGTATAGAATGCAACTTTGCTTGTCTTACCTGTGGTCCAGAATGGAGTACTGGTTGGAACAAGTACACTAAAGGACCTGGTAAACATACAAAGCTAGATGATAACTCTAAAGTACCAATATGGGACCAAATCAAACCTCATTTAGAAACAGCTGATGTTATATACTTCACCGGTGGTGAACCATTAATGATGCCTGACCATTATAAGATAGTTGATTATCTTATACAACATGGACTAACTCATTTAGAGTTAAGATATAATACGAACATGAGTAACCTAAATCTACAAAAGTATAACATTGTAGATAAGTGGAAGATGTTTAGTAAAGTTGTCCTAGGAGCTAGCATCGATGCTGTAGGTGAAAGAGCAGAGCTAATTAGATATGGTACTAAGTGGGATCAATTAGAAGCTAATCTTTTATCAGTTAGGGGATATGATAATATCCATTTAGGTATTGATAGTGTTATTAGTATATTGAATATAGATCACATACCCGAGATGCAAATGTATTTGGAGGACAAAGGAATCGTTGACATATGTACTATTATGTCGTATAATATAGCATTCGGTCCTAGTGAGTTTAGTATAACTTCTCTACCTGATTTTATTAAACAGAGATTGGCTGATCAGTTACATGATCATTTGGAGAAATATAAGGGTAGACTTACACATCCTCATTGGGGATATAAACAAATAATTAACTTTATGTTTCAAGAGAATACATGGCAACATGAATTGTTCAAGACCAATATTGATCTCAGATTCAAGTTCGTTAAAGATAGGCTGCTTGAGGAAGTACCTATTATAAAAGAATTGTACTACTATGAATAAAAAGCAATACCTAAACAACAAAACCTTCTGTATGTTACCTTGGACACACATGCATATGTGGCCGAATGGTGATACGTACCCTTGCTGCTTAGGTGACTCAAGAATGCCTGTTGGATCAGCTCATTTGCAAACGATGCAGGAGCTCTGGAATAGTCGGCCAATGCGCACACTAAGAAAAAACATGCTTGAAGATAAGGAGAGTCCGGAATGTAGAAGATGTTATGAACAAGAAGAACATGGTATTAACACTTTAAGGATTTCAAGTAATAAAGAGTTTGCAGATCATTGGAATAAAGTAGAAGAGACAGAAGAAGATGGTAGTGCTGGTCTTGTTAATATGGCTTATTTGGATATTAGGTTCTCAAACTTTTGCAACCTTAGATGTAGAACCTGTGGTCCCAACTTTAGTACAAGTTGGTATAATGATCATGTTAAGTTATATGGTGACCCAGGTATACCACAACTACTGAAAGTCAATGATGATAATGATAAGTTCTTTAAAGAATTAGAACCAATGCTTCTTGATGTTGAGAAGGTTTATTTTGCTGGTGGTGAAGCTATTATCACAGAAGAACATTATAGAGTCCTAGATTACTGGCTCCATCATAATATGAAAAATGTGAAGTTGGAGTATACTACTAACTTTACAAAAATGAAATTTAAGAAGAAAACAATATTTGAATATTGGAATGAGTTTGAACGTGTTAACGTAGCAGCTAGTTTAGATGCTAATTGGGCTCGCGGAGAATATCTAAGAAAGAATCTTAGTTGGGAAGAGATAGTACAGAATAGAAAAGACTTGATGGTAGAATGTCCTCATGTTGAATTTTGGATTACACCAACAGTAAGTGCATACAATGCATTCAATCTACCAGATTTCCACAAGGAATGGATAGAAGAAGAATTAGTAAAGCCTGAGAACTTCCGAGTTAATCCTCTGCTTGATCCAGAGTATATGAGAATGCAAATACTACCCCGCAGTTATAAAAAGAGCGTGGCTACAAAATATGAAAAACACATTGAGTATCTTAAACAGTTTGATAATACTCAACAAGTACAAAGCGACTATGAAAGTCTTATTGACTTTTTGATGTCAGACGATAAAGCAAGACTAATTGATCAATTCATGAAGCAAACAAAACTATTGGATGACCTAAGAGAAGAAAATTTTAGTGATGTGTTTCCTGAGCTTAGTGATATGAAAATAAAATACAACCAACTTGACTTCTGGGCTAACCGCGAATGAATACGTGGTGCGTATATCCTTGGATTAATTTACATACAAATACCGATGGTAGATGTAAGTTGTGTTGCCATATCTATACTGAAGACTATATTCAACACGAAGGCCGTGATGCTATTCTAGGAAAAGATCCTTGGGAAGCAATATGGTATGGTGACCATATGAATAACGTCAGAAATAAAATGACTGCTGGTGAGAAGTTAAAAGAATGTAATCGTTGTTATGAACATGAAGAGAAGGGGTTAGAAAGTAGTAGACAATGGGCAAATAAAGAATTCGCAAATCGATGGGCGCCAACATCTGGTGGCAAAGAAATGGAGGTATATGACCCAGTTAATTTAGAACTAAGACTGGGTAATGTATGCAATCTAAAGTGTGTTGGATGTTGGAGTGTTAGTTCAGATCAACTATACAATGAAAGGAAACTAATTACTAGTCGAGAACAGTTACCCGAGTGGTTGTCTACACAATGGAATCACGAGTTAGAAAGTGTAGAAAGATTTGACTGGAATTGGTTTGAAACAGAAGAGTTTGAATATTTTATTGATTCGGTTGTTCCTGGTCTAAAGAGATTATATCTTACTGGAGGCGAACCAACTCTTATCAATATGAATAGAGTGATTCTTGATAAATTAATTGAAGCTGGTAACAACGAGTGTTATGTATGTTGGACAACTAATCTAACTAACTGGCCTCCGGAGTTTTATGATAAACTAGACTTCTTTGATGCATCAGAAGTACAGATGAGTATTGATGGTTTTGAAATGTCTAATACTTATATGAGGTACCCTACTAATTGGAAAGCGGTAGAAAAGAACTTCGAGAAAGCACAACAACTACCTGAGAAATGTATTCTAAAAGTATACTTTGTTTATCAGGCTTGGAACATATTTGATGTAAAGAAGGTTATAAAGTGGATTGAACAAAACCAAAGGCGGCGGGTTGATTTCGCTCCAATATACCTAGAGAGTCCTGATTGGATCCACAGTTGTATTTGGCCACTCCATGTTAAAGAAGAGGTGTGTGAAGAATTACAATTCGAGACTAATTACAAGAATGCTACACAGAGTATAATTGACTATACTATGAATACAGATAAATATTCTAAGGAAAGAATGAATAAAATGGCTTTCTATATTTCTATCCTAGACAAATATAGAAAGCATAAGTTCAAAGACATATTTCCCGAATTGGATTTTATTATACAGCATGAAACAACTCACTAAAATAATTCCAGCAAAAGAGAAATGGTTAAGTATCGTTTGGCAAGTAAACGACTTCTGTAATTTCCGTTGTTCGTATTGCAATGAAGGAAATTGGGGTGGTCGACATAGACACGAAACCGATATCGATACTATTCTAACCACACTAGATTATATCATTGATTTGTACCAAAAGCGTGGTTACCGCTATTTTAAACTGTTTTTAAGCGGGGGAGAGCCGACTCTTTGGCCTGGTCTGGTACCAACTATAGAGTTATTTCGACAGAAAGTTGAGTACCCAGGAAGCTGTGTTGGTATTAATACTAATCTATCAAGAGGGCTAACTTGGTGGCAAGAGCATGTACATTTGTTTGATGATGTTGTTGCAAGTTATCATGCTGAATTTACAAAAGACGATAGATACTTTGAAAATTATAATTGGCTGTGCACAGAGATAGCATACTGTTGTGCAAGAGTAATGATGCATAAAGAGAAGTGGGATCAATGCATCGCGATGACAGAGAGACTTAAACAATGTACAAATTATATTATTGACTATGTACCTGTGTTAGATGAACTAAGGCCCACTACTGAAGAGTATCATTATGATGAACAATGGCAGATTGATTTCTTTAAATCTAATCCTGATATAAAGGTAGTTAATAAACCAGTAAAAAAAGATCCTAATTATGCATATGCTAGAATGATTGTAGATGGAGAGAATAAACCTATTGATACAAACTGGATAATGCAATCAGGTGAGAATTTTTGGGAAGGCTGGGAATGTAATATTCAAGACAGTCTTCACGTTTATCCTGATGGTAGAATTAGGCAAGCTAGTTGTGGCGTTGGTCCTATTGTTGGAAACATAAGTGGTGATTTTGATCCCACACACATCAAACCAATAATATGCCCTAAACATCATTGTCATTGTGCAGCTGATTTTAATATTGCGAAAGGGCCAGTATAATGTTTTGTTATTCCGCCATGAATGGATTGAGTATTAATAGTTTTGGTAGGGTAAGAGCTTGTTGTGTGATGAAACATATGAGGACGATCACAGGTGTTCCAGGTGTTACAGAAACCTATGATCTTTCTGATGATTGGAATGTGGATGGGTATCCAGGAGCAGATTACCAACCAAGAATGCGAGAAGCTGAGCATATTCATGAGTTAATTAATGATGTTGTATTATGTGAATTGAGAAAACAACTCAAGAATAATGAGAAGCCTGATGTGTGTGATAGATGTTTTCTTGTTGAAGATCAAGGAGGGATTTCATTTAGAATGAACTATGCTATAGACCACGCTGATCTCATACAAGAAGATGCAATAGATGATGATGGAGCTATTCAAGACCTTTCAAAAATAACATACTTGGATCTAACACTTGGAAATATTTGCAATCTGCAATGTAAGACTTGTAATCCTTGGAGTAGTCATAACTGGCTAAAAGAAGTTAAAGAATTGCCCCATCAAGATTTTGAAGATAATGGTGTTGTTGAGAGAGGAACAAAACACCCTTGGTTTGTAAAAGCATTTACAGAACGTATGAAAGATGGTGATTATTTTTTTGATCCTATATTACCAACTGTTCGAACAATTAACTTCTTGGGTGGTGAACCTTTGGTTGTTAAAGAACATGATGCGTGGTTAAAGTATATTGTTGAGAGAGGGTGGGCCAGTAACAAGAAGTTACAATATACAACAAATGGTACAACTATACCAAATAGACTAATTGATTTGTGGTCTAATTTTGAAAGAGTTAACTTAGGTATTAGTGTAGATGCTATTGGTGACTTAGCTTCTTATGTTAGATATCCAACTAAATGGTGGCTAATAGAACAGAATTTTGATAAGCTAAGACACAGATGTAAAGAAGTAAAACAGATATATGTTCAAATGCATACTACTATAAGTAGTTTAAATATACTAAGTATCGGAGATGTTTATGACTTTGCGTACAAACAATTCAAGGCGTTCCACTATTGGGATGATGAAAAGAAACGGCAGCATGGATATATTAATATTCTGCCTCATATTAACATCGTTGATTATCCTCGGTTTTATCACGTAAGGAACATGCCAGATGAATTAAAAGAACAGGCATGTGAACACATTGAAATAACTTATAATAAGTACAAAGGTATGATAGAGAATGATTGGGAACTAAGTAATTTAGAAAATCTAAATAACTTAAAGCACAGTGTAATGCAAGAACGTGATCCTGGTGAGTGGCAAAAATTTATAGATGTACAAAGAGCTTCAGACAAATTTAGAAATATAGATGGAAAGAAATTTATACCATGGATGAAAAACTATGTCTGATGGGACTGTAATATCATTTGGTTGCAGTCATACTGCGGGCAGTGAGATTGATGGGATGGGCGATTCAGATTATAACAGACAACATTCGTATGGTGCACATTTAGCTAAAAAGTTTGGTTATGATCATATGAGTTTTGCTTTGTGTGGGGGGTCGAATCATCGAATTTTTGTGTTGACTACACAAGTGTTAAAGGAGATAATAGTTGGTACATGTAACCTTGTTCCGCATCTAAGAAAGAACCACAAGTATTTTTTTCTCATTGGTTGGACGAGTTTAAATAGGTTTGATCTAAGATATAGTAATGATGAGATATACGAACAGTGTGGAGATGCTGGAGATAAGTTGGATAGTAAAATTATTCCAGCTTGTGTTGGTATGAATCCAAAAATTATTAATGACAAAGACCTACGCAGAACAATTAAGTATATTCCATATGTAACTGATAACGTAGTAATGGCAGATCAATTAGCTAGTTATATATTTGCTCTGCAAACCATGCTTGAAACTAATAACATAGATTATTATATGTTTAACGCTATTGAGAATCATTTTAAAACAGACTATTTTTCTAAACGGCAAAACCCGATCTACCGATATACAAAGGATACTTGGCGACCAGGCAACACTATTCTATACGATAACATAGATGAAACAAAATATTATCATCCTAAAAGTTATACAGAAAATTATTATAGGTGGTGTTTGTCTAAAGGTCATAAGAACCAAAGTAATAAATATTGGCATCTTGGTGAGCCGGCTCATATTGATTGGGCCAATCATATTTACCCGGAGATATTAAATGTTTACCCACATTTGGAATAAATTCATTACGTGGATTACATACCCTTCGTTTTGGTTGCGTCGACGAAGGATGATTAGAGAAATACGCAAATCAGATCCATTCATATATGAAGGTAACAACGATGAATGAAATAAGTGAAAGCTACACTAAAGGGTTATATAAGATTTATACAAGAGATAATTGTGTATATTGTGACGCAGCTAAAGTGTTAATGAAAAAGTATGGATTACATATAACTGAATATAATTTAGAGTCACATCCCCACAACAAAGACGAATTGAAGAAGTTGGTGCCAGAAGCGACTACTGTACCTCAAATCTTTGTAGGTAAAAAGCATATTGGTGGGTATGATGCCTTTAAAACATATGCTGAGGAGAGTCTCGAAAGCGGAAGATAATATTATGAAACTTACAATATTAGATAGCGGGCCTGAAAAGAATGAACTAAACAAGAACTCTATGGGGGGAACAGAACTTATGCAGAATCGATTGTATAAGGAAATGCCTAAAGAGTTAATGGAACAATTCCAAATTATTTGTTCAAGAGCTCGGCGCATCAAAGATGACAAGAAAACTATTCTATGGTGTCATGATCTAGCGTTGGATCCTGAAGTTGAACATTTAAAGGATGGTGGCCATGAAAAATTCAACAAATTGGTATTTGTTTCTCATTGGCAGCAGCAAGAGTATGTTAATCATCTTGGTGTTCCTCATTCTGCTGGATTTGTATTACAAAATGCAATTGATCCAATACCTGAACACGAGAAACCAGACGATGTTATTAATCTGGTCTACTTCTCGACGCCCCATAGAGGATTAGATATATTAGTTCCTGTGTTTAATGGATTGATGGCAGAACATTGGAAGAATATTGAGAAACCAATTAAGCTGCATGTATTTTCTAGCTTCAGTTTATACGGCTGGCCTGAGAGAGACAAACAGCACGAGCAAACAATACAGCAATGTAAGGACCATCCGGATATTATTTACCACGGTGCAGTAAGCAATGACGAGATGAGAAAGGCATTGGAGGACATGCACATCCTAGCTTACCCCTGTGTGTGGCCAGAAACGAGTTGTCTAGTTTTAATGGAATCGATGTCCGCCAGGCTAGCTTGTGTTCATAGTTCGTTTGCAGGATTACCCGAGACAGCTGCTAATTGGACTTTAATGTATCCTGTACACGAAGACCCTAATGAGCATGCACAGATATTTGCACAGAACCTGCACAATGCAGTTATGATGTTAGACGACGATACATACCAGGCACGTTTAGATATGCAAAAGCAATATTGTGATGCATTTTATAATTGGGAGGTAAGAGCTATGCAGTGGAATTCATTCTTAGAGAGTAGGCTATGACATCTCAGATTGTGACATCTCCGGACTTGATTAAAAAAGAATCTACTGAGTTGGAAGCTAGGTTAAAGCTCCAGGGCCCATACAATGTTTACCGCGCTGTTAATGAGGTACAGAAATTTCTAGAAGTGGTGGATAAGGAATACCATCTAACTTTTCTCCAACGAGAACATTTAAATAAAACGAGATTGACATTTGACAAAGTATTTAAATATAAGTAGCGAAATAGTTACAGCAGATAATCAAGATGCATTTGTTGACTTTTTAAAACAAGAAAGAAAAGCCAGCCGCCAAAGAGATCGTAATGCTGATTGGTTCAAGCATTTGCTAGATAAAGATTTTTGGGAAATATATCCAATGTGGACTATGTCAAGAATCGATGGTGAAGTATGGACTATTGCTGCTGTACAAAAGCACAACTTTCCTAGTGGAACATATCGAGTGATGTCCAGATTGTATTCTAAGAAAGAGATGCGGAAGGCAGTTGATCATATGCCTAGATATGCTGGACATAAATGGCCGGCCAAGTCTACTTATTTGTTCCCACCAATGTTAGATATGATGAAATCAATTGAAGGCTCTACTATGATCATGACTATGGAGCATATCAAGAGAGCTAGAAATTTAAATGTTATTAGTAGGTATTTCAATGAACATTATGGAACAAATTTTGTCGTACAGCCACATATGTATCAAACATTTAATGATCGTGATAATTGGAAATCATGGCAAGTACTAACTGCTGATGGTGACATTGATCTACCTTATTTAACAAAAGACGAATGGAAACTTAAATTTCCAAACGCTGGGCTTTCTATAAAGGCATCTCACCCTTCACCCTAGGGATCCCCATTCTTACATTAGTACCAAACACTAGCATACAAGCCCATTCGCCCTTCATCATTGGAGGGAATTCTATGACATGTATCATCTTAGTTTCAGCATTCCACCATACCATACCACCAGATTTATGTACCGGTTCATGATATTGAATTAGTAGTTGCTCGTTTTTGTCATCGGTGAATTTCTTCAGAATTGGCATAGTTCTTTCACACTGTATAGGTTTAGCTGTTCCAATGACTTGGTCATCTTCGTCTATAGAGTCTAGCGTTTTATTCTCTTCTTTATTCTCTTCTGCCAATGCACCTCCAATAGGTACACACAGCATTACTAGGACAGTAATAACTGCAGCGGCGACTTTAAACATTATACTTCTCCTTATAAAGGCTTCTGTACTCCTGGAATAGATGTATATAGTCATCGCGCTTTTCAATAAATAGTTGTGGTTCATCTTGCTCTACAGCAATGACTGTTACTAACCGATTGATAGGTATCTTTGTACGCTCCTCAAACATTACAGCATAAGCCGCTTCTTGCATAAAGTAATTACTAATCCACTTACGTTGTTTTCTTTTATTAGCAGTCTTAAAATCTATAATAGCTGGTTTGCCTTTAAACATTCCTATACAATCTACTCTACCCGCAGTTTTTAAATAATCACTATACAGGGGGCATTCAATTGCATAAACATCTTCTAAGTAATGATCAAGTATTGGTTTAATTTGCTTAAACATAAACAAATTATTTGGTTGTACTTTACTGAAATCTAACTCTTGATTACCAACATAATCTTCACAAAGCTTGTGTACTTTAGTTCCACGAGTAGATGCTTTTCGAGAAATTTTATTAGCCTCTTTTTCACCTACTCTTTTTCGCCATTTCATGATGCCTTCTTTAGAGGCTAACCCGGTAATTGTAGTAACCGAGGGATATTTATTACCCTCTGGAGTAAGATAGTATCTACTCCCTTCAGTTGTTTCGGTTTTTAATTCATCAAAGTCAATTAGAGTGTGCTTAAACATAATTTAATTTATTCTTCCCGATAATATATTCTTTTACAACATCTGATCTAACGATATCTTCAATACCAAATTCAAAATGTGTAAACGATCTAATACTATTTAGGATCTCTATAAACCGGTTTAAACCAGATCGTTCTTCAGTTGTTTTTAAGTCGGATTGCCTATAATCACCACAGAATATAATGCGACAATTAGGTCCTACTCGTGTTATTAAACTATCAAGTTCATGAAAGCTCATATTATTGATTTCATCTATCAATAAAATACAATCCCGGAAAGTGGTACCACGTACAAAACTTGTTGTTAAGAACTCTGTAATATTCTTTTGTTTTAATATATCGTAAGCGTCGCCTCTCCCATAAAGCTCATTACATATCTGTACGTATGGATCCTCATAAACCTGAGCTTTTTGTCTCCAATTGCCTGGTAAGAATCCCATGTCTCTAGTAGGAACGGCTGATCTTAAAAAGAATAGTTTTTGATACTTTTTTTCTTGAATTGATTTGAGTGCAAGATAAGCAGATATAAAAGTTTTGCCAGTACCCGCGACCCCATGTAATACTAGATGATCACCTCGTTCAAATGCTTGAATGGTATCTAGTTGTAATTTTGTTAAAGAAAATTTTTGGTGAATATTAACCATATTAAATTTAGAATTTAACTGGTTCTTATCATCTATAATCCCTTCTTCTCTCTGAAGTCTTTTTTGTCTTTTTGATAATCTAGATTGTTGTCTTGGCATTACACGTCTATTGTGTTGCTTAAACCAGATGATTTTTTAATGGTCTTTAGCATATCAGTCCAGCCACCATCCTTCTTTATTCCACCTACGCCTGATACAATGGCAGGCGCAGTAATTTCTTGCCTAAGGTTAGGGTTGTCTTTAAGATGTTGTTCTAACTCGACCCACTTCATATTAACTTCATAGGTTTCGTTTTTATCGGTATTAGTGATTATGTAAATTGGCATTAATCCTCGGTTTCTAATTTTAATAGATAATTTAGATCTTTAGATTTTAACGCGTTACTCAGTTGACGCTGTTTCTTTCTCTTTTGATCTCTTTCTTTAATTTTCTTCGATGTAGAATACTCATCATCGTCAGCATACTCAAGCAACTTGTATGATTTACGAATCATTTATTTAATTCCTATTTTACTTGGACCTGGGGAAACGCTGTTGTTACTACATTAGGACTAATGCCTTTAATGTTTCTATGCTTCATTTCAAGGACCAGCTTGGCATCCTTAGGTGCTATTGTTTCTAGAAGTCTAATAAACACTACTTCTCGTTTGGCTGGTTGAACATTTTCTAGAGCATTACCATCTACTGAAATGAAATATTTCATCTTTCGCATCTGGCCAATCAAAGCACCTTCAAGATCAGTACCATTACCTTCCTCGTCTATACCTTCAGCTGCTTCGTATGGAGGATCACCTTCTGGTAGCAACCATTGAATAGTTGGATTATATGTTAGTTGAAGTAGATCAATTAATGCAGTCGATTCATGCTGTTTAAGAATGTCCGCTTTGATCTTTACGTTTTTGGATTTGCGCACTTCAGCTACTATTTCGTGGAGTGCTCTAGTATATGCCATTAAAAATCACCTATATTTTCAATTAAATTCTTTAATTTCTTTTCGATAAAATAATTAAATAGTTTATCTCGTGTATTATTAGTACCGATGTTATATGCTTGTTTTATATTCTCTTTAACATCCTCTGGAACTAAAGATAAGTCAACGAGTCTCCTATTGCGATTCCAATTAGTTTTGTATTGTTGTAGTTCTTCGTCTTCAACTACATCATCAATTTTCATCTCAATAATCTTATTTAGTAGTTTAGATCGTAGTGGTCTCTGCCGACCATTAATAAAACAATCATCTTTAGATAATATATTAGGAACACCATCGCCCCTATCCCCCTTGGCAATATGCTCTTTGAGATATTCTTCAGGATTGTTGTGCTTAATCCAACGCTTACGGACAGGATCATATTGCACTACATTCTCATACTGATGTAGTTGTATGAAATCTTTATCTCCAGAAAGAATCATAATCATTTCTGAACCATTCATTAGCTGCGATCCTTCAATATCATGAACAACAGTTGCAATGATATCATCTGCTTCACAGGTTTCAATTTGAATGACTTTATAGGGGAAATATTCTTTGATCTCGTCCCTGACATTATTCAGGCAACGAAAGATCGAGCTCCAGTCTAACCCAGACTCGTTCCTATTCTTCTTTCTGTTTGCTTTATAATAAGGGAAGATTTTCTTGCGCCAATAATTTTTATCATCACAGCAGATAACAAGTTCCCCATAATCCTTAGAAAAACGATTTCTGTATCCTCGGAGGGAATTTAATACCATGTGACGCACAAGGTTTTCATCTAACTCAACGTTGTGGTGTGATCCTATCTGAGCCATCAAATTTGAAATCATCACCTGATTCATATCCACAAGTATCATAATATACTATTCTTCTTCCATATCCTCATCATCAAAATTGATATCAGCATCTTTGAGGTTGATTATATTTTGCGCAAATTCTTGGAGAGGATGCCTCATCCCCATTGATCTCGTCATTGCTGACTTGATCGATTCGCTAATTAAAACTAAATCGTATTTAATTTGTTCATCTGATTGCAAATCAAACCCATGAGTCTCAAGTGTCCGGAATACATCAAACGCAAAGTCCACTGCATGATTTTGAATGAACTTTTGTCTGATTAATTGCGCGTGGTTTTTTAGCTCCTCTTCATTTTGAGGAGGATGTAGTTTCGAATTGCCTGGGAACGCTACAATATTCGACATGTACTACCTCTTATAGATGGACACATAACTATTTAGGCTTTTTCTTACGGCGCTTCTTCCTCGTTTTCTTTACGGGAGTACTTTTTGCTGCCGGCGCTTTATCATAATAGTCGTCATCCATCTCCTTAGTCCACATTCCAACATCAGGATATATAACTCCCACATCTCGTTTAACCATTCCTAGATATGGATCATTAGGCTCCCAATGGTAAGCCATGACCTTGCATATTCTCTGTATTTTACCTTCTAGATTCTCACCCCACCGGTTGGATGACCACACCCCGGAACGCAGATAGGTTTTCAGATTATGAACATATGTATCGAGCATATTCACTTCTGCGTTCACAGAACTATCTTTGGGATTGAGCTTTAGATTCTGCCTAGCGGCAGCAAGTCGTTCTTGGTTGGATTTAATCCATATCCTCACACTCTTGATATTAACGGGTGAAGATTCGTCTCTACAAACATCCGGATGCACGGACTTGTGCTCAACAGGACCTTTCGCAGCTCGAGCTTTAGCTAAGCGCGCCTTGCGCTTTTCTTTCTCTTCCTCAGTTAGAGGTGTCTTTTTCCTGTACTTCTTTTTCGGTCTCGCCCCAGGAAGAGGCCGGCTCATGTTTGGCTTGGGCATCTGCATCTCTTTGTAAATGTTGCGTCCATTGGAAGAAATTCATCTTCGCTTCTTCAGGGGTGTATTGGAATGCGGCTTCCAGATGTCTGGGAGCCTCCATCATATTAACCTTTCCACTTGCACGTAAGTTATCGAGGAATTCAAAAACTTCATTTCTAGGTGCCATATTTTAATCTCTTATTCTCTATTGTTGCATCAATCATGTCTACGTTAGGATATGTACTAAAGGTATCTATAATAGGTCTTGCGTCATCGAAGAAGACATATCTGGTATACTTATACTTCTTCAGCTGCTTGGTTTTATACTGGGCATCAGGAAGACCCCAGTGATATTTCTTCCGGACATTGCTCCGGTCGAAACATTCGTGAAATTTGAGATTATTATCAGCCAGGAAATCAAAATCATTTTGATCCATATCCCGGGCTGTACATATTACGATATGCCAATCCCCGGAATCATACATTTCCTTCATACGTTCTGCTAAGGGCAGCACCGTATCCCTGAAAATATTTTCTCGAGTTTTGAGCTCAAAATACCGCTCAAGATCCAGAGTACCATCTGCCTTATTAGGCGTCCGGTGGTCAGAATCAATTACGGTACCATCGAGGTCAAATATTGCTATTTTCTTCATAATCTCATTATCGGACATATCGCTAGCTCAGTCAACAGCAAATCCCCCGTCACCCTCAAATTTTTCCTGGGCCTTATCCGCAGCTTCATCACTGCTCATTCCCTCCTCCAGGAATTCTTCATACCAGCCCTCTACCACGGATTGTATTTCCCCAGGTAAACTCATATTCATCCTCCAGTGGCTAACAGTACGATCATGCTCAAAATGATGGTAATTTTGGCTAACCAAAATAGGGCAAAACCGGTGATCAATAATGTAACTATCATCTTTATCATGATTATATAATCGCATATAACGGGGTCTTGGTCAACGATTATGTTTCCGCAGAATTCTGCGGTTTTGATTCTCGCAGTTTCCTGCGGTAAATAAAAATGAAAATAATCCAAAAAAGTGGTTGAAAAGCGTTGACTGGGTGCCGGATATATGCGACTATATAAACATGATGAGGAGAACAGCGATGCAACATACTTTTGACGAACAATCCCTTTCGGACCTCCATAAGGATGCCCGGGGATATCGTCCCCGCTCAGAATGTTTCTGGGGGGCCTGGAATCAGTCCACCAACGATGGTAAGCAAGCCATCTGGGACTCTCTCATTGATGAGATGGTCGCGTCTCAGGAGGCTGAGGCTGCCTGTGAGCGGGTCTGTGTCGAGGAATTCGAAGCTCAGGTCAAGCAGACCATGGGTTATGGTGCCCCGGATCGGGAGACCGCTCTCCGGTGGATCACCGATAGTGAGATCTTCAATCACTCCCAGGACGTTGAATCCTTCGTATTCAACCGTGGGATCCTGTTTACCGACTATGGCCGCAAGCTCGTAAAAGAGCTTATCGAGATCGTTATTTTTGAGGATCCGGGATTTTAAGCGTTGACCGGAACTCAAAAAGGCGTATAATAAGTATATTGAATGGTGCAACAAAGGAGATAAAAATGTCGCACGAAATTGAAGTAGTAGATGGTGAAGCCAAAATGGCGTATGCGGGGAAGGTTCCCTGGCATGGTCTTGGTGTGCAGGTTGAGGATGATCTTACTCCTGCTGAGTTTCAAAAAGCGGCTGGGTTAGACTGGCGGGTTGTTGAAGCTCCGGTGTTTGCTGAATTCCAAGGAAAACGGATCGAATCAGGTCACAAGATGTTGATTCGAGAAACTGATGCGAAACCTCTTACGATCATCACCGGTGACTGGAACCCAGTCCAAAATGATGAAGCGTTTGATTTTTTCGATGAGTTTTGTCAGGTTGGCGCCATGAAAATGGAGACGGCCGGTTCGTTGAAAGATGGTCAGTGGGTCTGGGCTCTTGCCAAGATGACTGATACGTTCGAGCTGTTTGGTGGAGATAATATTGAAGGTTATCTTCTGTTCTCGAATCCACATATTTATGGTCGTGGAATCGGTATTCAACAGACCTTGACACGCGTTGTTTGTCAGAATACGATCAACGTTGCACTCCAGAGTGGCTCAACAAGCAAAGTCCGGTTCAATCACCGTAGGGTTTTTGATGCAGACCTAGCCAAAGAGATGCTTGGCCTGGCGTCTGACAAGATGGAGTCATTCAAGGACATGGCGATGTTCCTGGGTACGAAGTCGTACAAGGATGAGATTGTAGCTGAATATTTCGATGAAGTATTTCCGGGCTACAGCAAGAAGGATCTCGAAGATCAAGAGCGTAAGTCTTCTAAAAATGCTCTTCGGGCTTTTGAGGTTCTGGAAACTCAACCCGGTGCAGAGTATGCTAAGGGTTCGTGGTGGCAGGCTCTGAATGCTGTTACGTACTTGGTTGATCATGAGATTGGCAAGTCTCAGGAGTCTCGGTTGGCTTCTAACTTCTACGGAGCAAATAAGAATCTGAAGATTCGGGCTCTGGACAAAGTTCTGGAGTATGCGGAAGCGTCCTAATCAAATGGGGGGCTTCGGCCCCCCCATTTTTTTTAAGAGGATATTATGGATTATCTATTTGATGTAGATGGCACTTTGCTGGATATTTCACACCGGCTGAAGTTCATTCAAACAAAACCTAAGGATTGGCCTGGGTTTCGAGATCCTATACAGAAGCGATGGGATGAGCCTATTCTTCCTGTTATGACTATCTTCAATGCTCTAAGAGCAGCTGGACATGGTACAATTATTGTTACAGCTCGGCATAGGGATGAGGAAGAGGATACAAGGAAGACTTTGGTTCAGTGGATGCCGGGTATGCTTGATTATGATCCAGAGTTTGAGGATTATAAAATTCCTATGTATCTTCGATCGAATCGAGACTTTAGGAAGGATGCTATTGTTAAAGCTGAGATCTTAGATAAGATTCGTGAGGATGGGTATAAGCCTGAGATGGTTTTTGATGATCGACCTGCAGTTATTGCTATGTGGCACGAGAAAGGCCTCGTCGTAGGTGATGTACGGGATCCATCGAAGGGTGAGTTTTGACCTACAAATTTTACAAAGCAGAAATACCCGAAGTCGATACTGTCGATTCTTTCATCAGACGTCACACAGACATCGTTGAGAGGATCGACAGTTTCAATATCGACACTAGTGGTATCATAGAACAAGAATGTAGCCTGGCAACTCATGGGTTGCAAAATGCAGTTCATTCTGCATTCACCTTGCATGGGTGGCATGGATTCTTAGTTGCTAATTTCGGTGAGGGATATGGTAATGAAGACCTGCGCAGTGAAAGACTAGGCGGGCTCTCCATCACATACAATCCTGACTTCCGCCAACAGGACATTAACATCAATTGTCAAACCCTGGGTAATAGAAAATACAATCTTCCGCCAGAGATGTATGCTGGCAAAAGAGGCAATAAGATATTTGAACAGGTCAATATTCTTGATCTAAGGACAGAGTTCTTTCAGATTGTCAACAACCAAGGTGCGGGGCCTGCTTGGGATTGGATCTATGAGAATGACATAATCTCAAAGCAGACCTGGGAAGATGAAAGAGAGTATTATCATCAATGGAATTACAACCCAGCCGCAAAGAATCAAACTGGTAAGAATACATATAGCGACGCTCTCGGGTTTAACAGACTTACACCAGCGTGTAAAGAGGGCTACCTTGGGGAAGTGTTTGGTGGTATAATTAACAGCGGCAGAACGATTGTTCGCGGCCGCATTGTAGAGATGATGTCTGGTGATCTTCATTGGCATCGTGATGAGTCCTTCTATATGAATTTCAGGATAAATATTCCATTATATTTTGATGATAGCACGATGATTGCGACGCAAGATCATGAAATGCATATGCATCCTGGGTATATGTATCATTTTGATACAGGACAACCACATGCTGTATTAAGAAAAAACGATCGTCCTCAAAAAAGAGTTAATATCGTCCTGGGTATATCTCCATGGTTTGATTTTCACGAAGATGAGCAGGCCTGGGTGTCAAATAAGTACTATGGAAAAATTCATCCAGTTAATATGTTCAAGGACGGATTGCTCGTTGACTTTGTAGTGTAAATGATGTATAAATAGTATTGTGATGTTGATGAAGACTGAAAACTAGACTGGACCTGGGGGCAGTACCCAGCATCTCCACCACAAGTACATTGTAAGGGTATCAATACCATGCCTAAGCGCACAACGGTTAACCCTTTCTCATCGGAGGCAGGATGAGCAATGTACTTTTGATGGGGATGAAATAGGATCGACAGGTAGATAATAGGAAATTGGAGTCACACGGTTGGTCGCGCATAGACCAAATAAAGTAAATGCGAACGATAATTTTGCATCTGATGATTTTGCCCTCGCGGCTTAATTAATCGGGGTTCGGAGGTACCTGGCAACAGAAACCTCCACTTAATTTAAGGAGAGGACATGAATAACGTAGTCACATTAACAAATAGTGCAAAAACATACCTGAAGCACACTGCTATAAATAGTGGCAAGGATAATGTTTGGTTTGGTGTAGAGGGTGGTGGCTGTAGTGGGTTTAATTACAAGTGGAAATTTGTAGACGATCCGGATCCAGATGATCCCAAAATATCTCTGGGTAGTACACAATCCGGATCGGACCCTGTGCGAGAATTGTTTTTGGTCGTCGATCTTGTTAGTGAATTGCATATTATAGGATCAGAAATTGATTACGTTCAAGAGCTAGGTGGTTCGTTTCTGAAGGTCAGTAATCCAATGTCAACTAGTTCATGTGGATGTGGAGAGAGCTTTGGTGTATGATAACTATTGAATGGAAGGGTAAGATAGGTTATGGTGACATAATCTCCCCTTTATGTTATGCTCATAATATTGCTCAAAAGAATTGTGATGATGTAACTCTCCATATGCACTGGAAGCATAAGAGAGGAGAGTTATACAAGCCTGAGGACAAAGATACGCTAGATGGACGGTTAAAGTTCTTGTGGTCTATCTGTAAGCCTATCCCATATCATAAAGTACATCTCAAACAAACTTTCGATGACGACATCAAATGGAATCACACGAACTACGACGATCAGTCTGAGTTTCATAATCTTTGGTGGTCAAGAATAAAAAATCTCGATGTTGGTAAGCCTTATGTTGTTATGAATACAACGGCCGGCCACAAAGAACAATTTAGTGATTATGATCCAGACAAACAATGGAAAGATCCTGTTGGGTTGGATAAGTGGCTTCAGATTGAAACATTAATCAAGACCGAGTGGGGATTTGATGTTGTTCATAGCGACTATACAGACTCAATCGGCGAAGCTGTAGATAAATATAGAAAAGCATTCCTTGCTATAGGGTATCATGGATCCACAGCGTGGATAGCAAGATATCTTAGAGTTCCTATGGTACTTTTCTCTGAGAAAAAAATAACGAAGTCGGCTTTTCCATGGGCATTGGTAAAATCTAAGTATGAAGAAGGTGATCTTTTAAAGATGAATCCACATGAGATTCGGAATAAAGGGATCCAGCGTATTAGAGAATTGGAGAAACAAATTGACATCTATCTCAACACTCCCAATATACATCGGTTACGAGGCAAGAGAACATAAGGCTTGGGAAGTCTGTGATTTCTCAATAAGACGTACTCGTAACTTTGAGATTAAAGCCTCACCTCCGATAGCGCTGAAGTCTGAAAATATAAAAGAATATCGTCGTGATCATGGAGAGCCTCAATCAACTGATTTTACATTCACAAGGTTCTGGGTTCCTTATCTTTGCAACTTTAAGGGATTCAGCGTCTTCGTTGATTGTGATTTTCTCTTTTTGAAACATCCTGCTTTAATATTTGATTACGTCGATAAAACTAAAGCAGTTAGTGTGGTTCAACATCCTCCGTATCTTCCTCTAAAAAAAGTAAAAATGGATGGGATTGCTCAACACAAATCGTTCAGAAAAAATTGGGCTTCATTAATGGTGTTCAACAACGAACATCCATCTAATAAAATCCTCACCCCTGATTACCTTAACGATCATGTCCCTGGGTTAGATTTTCATCATTTGAAATGGTTGGACGATAGTGAGATAGGTTCAATACCACTTGATTGGAACTGCCTAGATCAATACTATCATCTAGAAGATCCTAAAGCAATTCATTATACAGATGGAGGGCCCTGGTTTGGTGAAGAATTTAATAATACTAGGTATGCGCAAAAATGGATTCAAATGCAGGCTTTGATGATGGGATTAAATCGAGTTAAATTGACGAGCGTGGTAAATGATTGATCTTACTATATCACTGACATATTATGGTCAGGTCGATAAACTAATCAATCATTGTAACTTTTTCGCTGAGTTAGATGATGTACTGAAAAATAGAATAACTGTTCAGATGGTTAATGATGGTGCTGAAGATCGAGGAATCTTCACAGATATTCTAAAGTTATACAAAGACAGTTTTAATTTAAAAGGATACGTGGTAAAACAGGATATTGGTTTCAATAACCATGGGTGTAGGAACCTAGCAATGCTTCAATCTCAAACGCATTGGAATTGGTTAATTGATATTGATGCACAACCCGAACCAGACTTGATAGAAGCTATTATAACAACACCTTTGAAAGATGAGCAATTCTATGTATTCGAGGTATATTTTGATCATATAGACAACCCAGAAGATTACGATTTATATGATCCTAAGAAAATATTGAAGTGGGTTGCTCATCCAAATATATGGTTAATTACAAAACCGTGTTTTTGGTCTTCTGGTGGATACGATATGGAGTTTGCTGGGATGCGTCATGGGGACCAGGAATTCTTCGAAGCTATTGATAAGGATAAATATGATCATTTTCTATTTCATCCTGAGATAGAGAAGAAACATAGATTGTTCATCAACTCACCTAATAGGGCTAGATCATACCTCAATCAAGTTACAGAGCATGTTGGATATTTAAATAAATGCGTTGACTTTGTCGCCAAAAGGAATGATAATAAAGATAGGAAGTTTAAAAAGCGTCTTATTTGTTTTGATTGGGAGAGAGTTGTATAATGAAATTGAAGACCGTTTCGACCTTTGTTGGCGCAATGTTTTGTGTTGTTCCAGCATTTGCATCACCAGAAATAACCGAAGAAGAAGCTAAGCAGAGACATTGTCTAGCTGAAGCAATTCTTTTTGAAGCTGGTAATCAGCCTTTTGTGGGTAAACTTGCTGTTGGTGAAGTTATCATGAATAGGGTTAAGTCTAATAAATATCCCAATAGCATTTGTGGTGTTGTTCATCAAGGTCCTATCAACAAGTGGTGGAAGAGGGTACATAACAAAATAGTACCAGTAAAGCATAAATGTCAATTTTCTTATTATTGTGATGGTCGTAGTGATCGCACAAATAAGTGGGCGCGGACTAAAACTTGGCAAGATGTTTTAAATGCCACCATATATTTATCAGTATTGCATAATATTAGTGTTACTAACGGGGCAACACATTATCATGCAAATTATGTTAACCCAGCATGGAATAAGTATTTAAGGAAAACCGTGCAAATTCAGGATCATGTATTTTATAAATGATAGAGCTAAAGATAAAAACCCCCTCGCAATTTGCTCTCGAAATCGAGATGGTTGTTAAGGAAAAGAAAATCGATTATCTTGATGCAGTGATGTATTATGTTGAGAAAAACAATATTGAGGTTGAGACTGCGGCGTCTTTAATAAAGAGTAGTCAAATACTCAAAGGTAAGATTGCTGCAGAAGCAGAACAACTTAGGCTTCTAAAAACAAAGAGCGCAAGGTTACCTATATGAACGCTTACGAAGCATACAAAACGTATATGGGATTGAAGAGGCACTTTACCTCTGACTATGACATATTCAAGTATCAGGGTAAGCTAAACAATACTGGGTTCGATAGTTTTGAAACAAGACGAGACAAGTATCAGTTTCAGAAATTATCTAAATTAAAAAACCCTACTGATTTCATCCTAGCTAATATTCTCCACGACGAGAATTTCTGGCCTGGGGATGTAAGTAATATGAACACCCATGCAGTATATGTTAATTGGCAAAAGCGCCAGCAAAGCATGGGGTATATGTTCCAGCAGGATCTGAAGCAGATGAAGAGTGATTTTGACGATAACATTAAAGTTATCCAAACGCACCCTTATTTGTTAAGATTGGTTATTAAAGAGGACGTGGGTATTGAAACTATGATTATTTTGAATAAGCTCACGCCTTTTTATGGCTATTGGACTAAGAAACTAGATGATGATATCTTATGGGAGGCAATAAAGAAAAAGTCTGAGAAATATGAAAAATTCTTTATAAATAGTGTTGACCTAGCTAAGTATAGGTCCTATACTATGGAACACTTTGGATAAACCGTATACATCGCATATATCGCATATTAAGGAGAATTAAATGTCATTTGCTGCAATGAAGAAAAATCGTCAGAAGAATCTCGATAAACTGACGTCAGAACTCACCAAACTCAATCAAGGACCTGTCAGAGACGATGATGGCTTTTGGAAGCCAGAAGTCGATAAATCTGGTAATGGTACTGCTATGATCCGATTCCTTCCACCTCCGGAAGGTGAAGATGTACCGTTCGTTCGTATTTGGGATCATGGATTCCAAGGACCTGGTGGATGGTTCATTGAGAAATCTCTGACCACTCTTGGTGAAAAGTGCCCGATCTCTGAGTATAATTCTATGCTCTGGAACAGCGGTACTGAAGCTGATAAGACGTTCGTGCGTTCCAAGACAAAGCGTCGTCTGTCGTTTGTATCAAACATCTATGTTGTTAAGGATCCTTCTAACCCTGATAATGAGGGTAAGGTATTCTTGTACAAGTTTGGTAAGAGGATCTTTGATAAACTTAATGACCAAATGTCACCTGAGTTTGATGATGAGGAAGTAGTTAATCCCTTTGATTTCTGGGAGGGTGCAAACTTCCGAATGAAGATTCGTAATGTTGAAGGCTATCGTAATTATGATAAGTCTGAATTTGACCAACCAGCGCCTTTGTTAGAGAACGATGATAAGCTCGAGGATATCTGGGCTGCTCAACGATCTCTTTCAGATATTGTCGATCCCAAGAACTTCAAGTCTTATGATGAGTTGAAGACTAAGTTGTATAGGGTATTGGCATTAGATGGAGGCTCGACAGCTAACACAGTTTCTGCTCAAGAGTTGGCTGATACTAAAGCTCCATCCGCTACCTTGGAGACACCTTCGAAATCAGAGTCTGCACCACCATGGGATGAAACTTCCAATGATAGTGATGGAGACGATGACGGGTTGAGTTTCTTTAAGAAGCTAGCAGACGACTAATTGTCGTCATAGCGGGCGGTCCTCAATGGATCGTCCGCGAAGCTTCTGCACATTGAGTACATAGATAAACAGATATTTGATGAATTGTATCTGGTTTATTAGGTTCAGTTAGGCCTGCTACAAAAACTAAAAGAGGTAGGTCATCTCGCCCACATTCCTCACATTCCATTAACTTAAAATTGATCCATCATAGATCTATAATCTGGTTTAGCTGGTGCTGGAATCACCAACGGGGTGGTGTGCGCTATTGGAGTACTGTTATTCTGGCCACCGCTAGGTGACCACGCGCCAGGTGATTGGGCCGCTCCTTGTGAACTACCTTGTGTTTCTCTTCTTACAGCATTTTGATCTATGGTTGCAGTCTGGGCGGCGGCCTTGCCGGCAATGGCGCCAGGGGTAGATTTCTTTATCTCCGCCTGCTTTATTGCATTAGTCTCCATAAATTCCATGGCTTTTGCGTCTTCGACTCGCATATTCGCCACTTGCTGAGAGGTTAGATTAGACCATTTAGCATCTTTGCGATCTTGATCGGTTGGTGTTGGATCGAGACGAGAATTCTTATATACTTTTTTAGGAACTGGCTTATCTACGGCACCAGGCTCCACTCTCTTTCCATCTACCTCAGTTACTTCACCCCCTACTAGGGTTCCAGATACTTTCCCTGGAGTGCCGGGATCTTTTAATTTATCTGCCTTATCCATCATCGCAAGTTTTCTTCTTGCTCTGGATTTTATGGATCTTTTTACTTTTGGATCATCAAGTGTTGCTTGCAATTTTGCTCGGCGCCTTTTGTTCCAGGCCTGTAACTTTGATTCCTTATCTGTTTTCTTCTTGTTCCACAGCTCGTCGCCGGCTGCTTGTTCTTCAGAGGTTCTCTCCCGAACCTGATATCCTGTTTCAGCATCTCCAGAGAACTTCAAACCGGGGCCGCCGACCCCCCCGCCTAAGCCTTGATCTTTAGCTGCTTGACGTGCTTCCGGCATCGTCTTATATTTTTTCGCTGCTCCTGCGCCGTCCTTCTTTCCGACGACCTCGCCGGCTTTACTCACCAGTGGTGCAGCAGCAGCACCTGGTTTCTCCATACTGGCCGGGGTTTCTTTATTAAAGAGAGCATTAACATCTAGATTATCCATCGGCCATGGACGCCATATTTCTGGGAAAGCAGT